>Ga0207888_100016_pt1 | contig 232137 bp, 240 predicted proteins | sample LinPmetageLP43_FD_184055 | JGI IMG/M metagenome (GOLD analysis project Ga0207888, IMG submission 184055) | Marine viral communities from the Pacific Ocean - LP-43 (SPAdes) | ecosystem: Environmental > Aquatic > Marine > Oceanic | place: Pacific Ocean | collected 2010-08-27
TGATCCAGCCGATCGCCATGGACCAGGGCCTGCGCTTCGCCATCCGCGAAGGCGGCCGTACCGTCGGCGCCGGCGTGGTCTCCGCCATCAAGAAATAAGTCCTGATCCTTTCAGGTACTGACATAAGAAAAGGCCGCCCATCAGGGCGGCCTTTTTGCTTTTGGAACAGGTTCTCCTGACGCAAGGAGTACTTAGTTGCACAGGTAGCGATTGGCGTTGTTGTTCATCGTGCAATGGGCGTCGCGGTATTTCTCGCGGGTCTGTGCCCGGGCATCCGCTGTGCTCAGGCCCTGACTGACAGAGGCCGGAGCCTGTTCGACCGGACGATAGCTGGATGTGGTCCGCGCCGCGTTGAAACGGTCATTGGCTGACTTGATCATCTTCATGTCATTGGCCCAGGAATTGTCCTCGCCGGATATGGCCATTCCACGGCCCCGCATTTCCGAGCGCACGATGGAGGCGATCTGGCCTGATTGGAACCAATGCTCCAGGACTTTCAGGTCATAATCATCCACAGCTGACATGCGACCAGCGGCGGAAGCCGCGCGGACAGCCTGTTCGGCATAGACCGTAGAGCTGTAGACCGACACGGCTGTTCCGACAGCGCCGTTGTAGTCACCGGAATTCAGCATGGCAGCCATTTCGGCACGCCGGGCTTCCTGCTTGGCGTTCCACGCGGCGAGTTCATCAACATAGCGGCGTAGGTCCTTGGCATAGTCGCAGATCTTCTCGTTGCCGAGCTGGCAGGACTTTTCATAAGGCCCGACGGCGAAGTCAAAGTCTTCGACAATCGCGTAGATGCGGCCAAGGTTTGCGCAGGATTCCTTGATGTTCGCGTCGCAATTCATCTGCGTGAGCTTCAGCGCCTGGGTCGCATCGAAAGCCGCGGACGATGGATCGGCATACATGTGCTCTGCCGAATAACAATAATAGGGATCGACCTCTTCGCAGGCCTTTGCCGCGAGTGGCGCGCCGCGAACGAAATCTATGACGTTCGGGTATTTTCCGTCGAGGCCATCATAGAAGAAGCCGGCGCCCCAGCTGCACGCTTTCAGCGATTCATTGGTGCAGCCCTTTTCGAAGGCTGCGAGCAGGCGGGGAATATCCTTTTCGCCCTTCTCATCCGAACCGAGGATGGCATAGGTCGCGTTGCAGGCGTCTTCATGCCCCATCGTGCAGGCCTTTTCGTGGAGGGCGATGCCATGGGCAGGATCGGCGGCGATTCCCTCGACGCCATGGCGATACATCGTGCCGGTATAGAAGCAGCCATCCGGGATGCCGAGATCGCAGGCCTTGATGAAAAGCTCGGCCGCTTTCGGCTTGCTCTGCGGCATGCCGTTTTCGCCGTTCGCATAATCGGCCGCCGCATAGAAACAGGCTTCGGCGCCACCCTTCGTGCAGGCGATTTCAATGGTCGAGACAGGGTCTGCGCCGGCTGCGGGCACTGCGAAAAGTGTGAAAAACGCCAGCCCGATTGATGTCAGCGTTGTGGTCTTCATGGATGATGTCCTTTGGTAATTGGCCGGATCCCCACCCAGCCCGCAGATTTGCGTTCAATTGGTAATGCGTCACGGCGGGTCGCTCATGCCCCGCAGGGGGGATGAGGGCGACTTTTCTGCCAGAGACTGAAACAGGCGCTTGTGGAGTGGCCGACACAATCTAGACTAGAGGTTCGTCCCGGACGTTTCGTATGCCAGAGAACCCATGTCCCTGAACAAACGCTACTTCGACATGCTCGGTGCAGCCTATGACGTGCCGAACGAGACGGCGCGGTTCGAGGGCTTTCTCGATGCCGCAATGGACTATTTCTTTGATGGTGAGGATGATGGCCTACTGGCGGCCGATGTGCCGCGCCATGAAGGCGATGACGAGACGCTGGATACGCATGGCCAGCGGATTGGCGCGCTGGTGGATGCGGCTTCGCGCCGGGAGTCCTCACAAGCGGACCGCTTTCACGCGATCCTGAACATATCTGCGCGCAATGGCCAGGTTACGGGCAATGCTGCTGCCGCGCAGCTGACCGGGCGGACCTTTCCGTGTCCGCTCGACGAGCTGCCTCTGGACCCGGGCGCGCTGGCGGAGATTCGGCGGGCTCTCAGGGCCACCACGGCGCAGGCGCAGGACCGGATCATCCTTGCGAATATCGAGACCGGCCTGTCGCGGGCCTGCCTGGCGCTAATCCAGCGACCCAAGGATAGCGGCGACCTGCTGCATGTTTCGCTCTCCTATATTGACTGGTCGCCGGCCCTGATGACGCGGCTGGGCGAGGCGTTTGGCCTGACGTCCAGCGAGACGGAAATCCTGGAGGGCTATCTCGGCAATCTCAGCCAGAAGGAGATTGCCCGCGAGCGTGATCGGGCGCTGGATACGATCAAGGGCCAGTCGAAGAGCATCCTGCGGAAAACGGGCTGCGCGCGGATGTCCGATGTGGTGCAGCTTTCCGCGAGTATTGCCTATCTGATGCGGCAATTGCCGGAGCAGGCCAATCCGCCGAGCGCCGAGACCTGGGTGACGCCGAAAGGCGGGCTTTCCATGCTGGCGCGGCCGGGCGGGCGGGAGCTTGCCTGGTATAAGGCGGGGGCCGGGGAAAAGCCGGTCCTGTTCATTCATGGCTACCTGCAGGGACCGTTCTTTACCGCGGAGATGCTGGCGGGACTGGCCGGGGCGAATGTCCATTTCATCGCGCCGTCGCGGCCGGGCTTTGGCTATACAAGCCCGAGCCGTTCGCGGACGGATTTTGACCAGACGGTCGTGGAAGATGCGGTCGCGCTGGTCGAGCATCTGGGGCTGTCGCGGATCAGCCTTTGCATTCATCAGGGTGGCTCGTCGCATGGCTTCCGGATCGCGAAGGCGCTCGGCCAGCGGCTGGGGGATATGCTGGTTCTGGGCGGCGGGATTCCGATCGATGAGGACAGGCATCTGGCCCATATGGACCGGCAGACGCGGTTTGCGGCGATGGCTACGCGGCATGCGCCTTCGGTGATGAAGATGGTGATGTCGGTGGGACTGCCGGTCTATCGGCGGCGGGGGACGAAGGCCTTTCTGAAGGCGCAATATGTGCGCTCGCCGGGAGACCTCGCCACGCTGGAGACCCCGGCGCTGATGAAGGTTCAGGCCGAGGGCCTGTATCACGCGGTGGAGCAAGGGGCCGAAGCCTGGGTTCGCGATGGCGCGGCGGCGATGGCCGACTGGTCGGCGGACATGGAGGCCGTGAACGCGCGGCAGACCTGGCTTCAGGCGGAAGACTGCACGATCATTTCAGCCACGGACGTGGCCGAGCATATGGCGCCCCGCGCGAACGTGGATTTCCATGTTCTGCCGGGCCATGGCTCCAACATATTGCACACGGCGACGGACACGATCTCAGCGCATCTCCAGCGGCTCGCCTGATTCTCCGCTTGAGGGAGCACAAGGTGCGATCACTTCACTGCTTTGGAGGTCGTGCCGAGGTTTGCTCGCGCTCGAGAGTGAGGTTAGTTAGAGGAAGGCCGCGCCATATTGGCAGAGCATAGTCTACTATGCTTCACCGTGAGCGCGCCTGCGCGGATTTGGTCTGCAGATTCCCTGTTTCGGCTGTTGACCTACGCGATTCCTTCCCATAGAAGCACCAATTCGCCGGGAAGGCCGCGCTTAATTAGCGAACGCTCCCTCGAAACTGACAATTTAACCCTACCCAACCCGGGCGCTCGATGCTGACGAGCCATCGCCCTGGGCTTAAGTGTTTTGTGTGGACGGACGAACGATGGAACGACAAAATATCCGGATCAGGCTCAAAGCCTTCGATCACCGTGCGCTCGACATGTCGGCGAAAGAGATCGTGAATACTGCCAAGCGTACCGGTGCAGAAGTTAAGGGTCCAATCCCGCTTCCAACCCGTATCGAGCGTTTCACCGTGAACCGTTCGCCGCACGTCGACAAAAAGTCGCGTGAGCAATTCGAGATTCGCACCCACAAGCGTATCCTCGACATTGTTGACCCAACCCCACAGACCGTTGACGCGCTGATGAAGCTCGACCTGTCTTCCGGCGTTGGTATTGAAATCAAGCTTGAGGGAGCTCGCTAATGGCTCTTCCAGCCCCCCGTTCCGGCGTGCTGGCCCGCAAACTGGGCATGACACGCATTTTTGACGAAGATGGCCGCCACATCCCGGTGACCGTCCTGTCGCTTGATGGTTGTCAGGTCGTTGGCCTGCGCACCGAAGAGGAGCGCGCCGTCACCACCAAGAAGGGTGGCGAAGTCACCCGCACCGACGGCTACAAGGCTGTCATCCTCGGCACTGGCGAAAAGAAAGCCAAGCGCACGAACAAGGCCCTGCGCGGCCAGTTCGCGAAAGCCGGCGTTGCACCAAAGTCGAAACTCCGCGAATTCCGCGTTTCGGGCGACCTGCCTGAAATCGGCGCCGAAGTTCAGGCTGACCACTATGTCGCCGGCCAGAAGGTTGACGTTTCCAGCTACGCGATCGGTAAAGGTTTTGCCGGCGCCATGAAGCGCTGGAACTTCGGCGGCCTTCGCGCCACGCACGGTGTGTCGCTCTCGCACCGTTCGCACGGTTCGACGGGTATGAACCAGGATCCGGGCCGCGTGTTCAAGAACAAGAAAATGGCCGGCCACCTCGGTACCGACCGTATCACCACACAGAACCTGACGGTTGTGCGCACAGACGTTGAGCGCGGCCTGATCCTCGTGAAGGGCGCCGTGTCCGGTCATGACGGTTCGTTCGTGGAAATCCGCGATGCCGTGAAGAAAGCCCTGCATGCTGACGCGCCTGCAGCCGGTTCCTTCAAGTCGGCAAACGCTCCTGCCCAGACAGAGGGTGCTGAATAATGGAACTCGCAGTCAAAACCCTTGCCGGTAAAGCGGCTGGCAACATCACGCTTGATGATGCCATCTTCGGCATCGAAGACATCCGCAAGGACCTGCTTCACCGCACGGTCCGCTGGCAGCTGGCCAAGCGCCAAGCTGGCACGCACAAAACCAAGACGCGTTCGGAAGTGGCTCGCACCACGAAGAAGTCGATCCGTCAAAAAGGTTCGGGCGGCGCTCGCCACGGCTCGCGCAACGCACCGATCTTTGTTGGTGGTGGTGTCGCGCACGGTCCACGCGTTCGCAGCCATGCGCATGATCTTCCCAAGAAGGTCCGCAAGCTGGCTCTGGCACATGCCCTGTCGTCGAAAGTTGTCGCCGACATGATCATGGTGATTGATGCGGCCGTGCTGAAAGAAGCCAAGACCAAGGACCTGGCGGCTCACTTCGCCGGTCTCGGCATCGAGAACGCGCTGATCATCTCCGGCATCACGGTTGACGAAAACTTCGCCAAGGCCGCTCGCAACATCCCGAACGTGGACGTGCTGCCAGTCGCCGGCCTCAACGTGTATGACATCCTGCGCCGCAAGACGCTCGTCATCACGAAAGAAGCCGCTGAAGGCATTCAGGCGCGCTTCGACGGCGCGCTGGCCCAACCCGCAATCGCAGCAGAGGCTGAATAGTCATGGCTGATCCGAAGCAACATCACTACGACATCATTCGCAAGCCGATCATCACCGAGAAATCGACGCTGGTCGCTGAAGAGAACAAGATCGTTTTCGAGGTCGCGATCACCGCTGACAAGAAGTCGATCAAGGAGGCCATCGAGGCCCTCTTCAAGGTTGATGTAACAGCCGTGAATACCGTGCTCCAAAAGGGCAAAACGAAGCGTTTCAAAGGTCACCTTGGTCGTCGTAACGACATCAAGAAAGCCTATGTCACGCTCGCTGAAGGCCAATCTGTCGACATTTCGACGGGCCTGTAGGGGAAGGACGTAGACCATGGCACTTAAGACATTCAATCCAACGTCCCCAGGCCGTCGCCAGCTCGTGCTGGTCGACCGCTCGGACCTGCACAAGGGTAAGCCCGTCAAGGCGCTGACCGAAGGCCTGTCCAAAAAGGGTGGTCGTAACAACCGTGGCCGTATCACGGCACGCCGCATCGGTGGTGGCGCCAAGAAGCTGTACCGTATGGTCGACTTCAAGCGTAACCGCTGGGACATGCCGGCTGTTGTCGAACGCCTCGAGTATGACCCGAACCGCACGGCCTTCATCGCACTGATCAAGTACGAAGACGGCATGCTGTCCTACATCATCGCGCCACAGCGCCTTGAAATCGGCGACACGGTCGTCACATCGGCAACGGCTGATATCAAGCCGGGCAACACGCTGCCGCTGAAGAACATTCCTGTCGGCACGATCATCCACAATATCGAGCTGAAGCCCCAGAAGGGCGCCCAGATGGTGCGTTCGGCTGGTACATATGCCCAGCTCGTTGGTCGTGACGGTGGTTACGCCCAGATCAAGCTGACTTCGGGCGAACTGCGCATGGTGCTCGACACCTGCCTCGCAACGATCGGCGCCGTGTCCAACCCGGACAACATGAACCAGGTCCTCTCGAAGGCCGGTCGCAAGCGTCACATGGGCAAGCGCCCATCTGTTCGCGGCGTGGTCATGAACCCGGTCGACCACCCACACGGTGGTGGTGAAGGCAAGTCGTCCGGCGGCCGTCACCCAGTGACGCCATGGGGCAAGAAAACCCGCGGTCCGAAGACCCGTTCAAACAAAGCGACGGATCGTCTGATCATCCGCCGCCGTAACGCGAAACGCTAGAGGAGCCGCGAGACATGTCACGTTCTGTCTGGAAAGGCCCATTTGTCGACGGCTATCTGCTGAAGAAAGCCGAAGAGGCCCGTGCCTCCGAGAAGCGCTCGGTCATCAAGACCTGGTCGCGTCGTTCGACAATCCTGCCCAACTTTATCGGCCTGAACTTCCAGGTCCATAATGGCAACAAATTCATCCCGGTCACGGTCTCGGAAGAGATGGTCGGCCACAAGTTTGGCGAGTTTGCTCCTACCCGTACGTTCTACGGCCACGGTGCGGACAAGAAAGCGAAGCGGAAGTAGTCATGGGTAAGACCAAGAATCCTCCGAAGCAGGCTACCAACGAGTCGCGCGCCGTTCTGCGCATGTATCGTTCGAGCCCACAGAAGCTGAACCTGCTGGCACAGCAGATCCGCGGCCTTCCGGTCGAGCGGGCGCTGGCCGAACTGCAGTTCTCGCCGAAGCGTCCTGCCAAGGATGTTCGCAAGCTCCTGCAGAGCGCGATCGCCAACGCAGAAAACAATCACGGTCTCGACATCGACAGTCTCGTCGTTGCCGAAGCCCACGTGGGCAAGAACCTCGTGATGAAACGTATTCGGGCCCGCGCCCGCGGTCGTGCCGCTCGCGTCCTGAAGCCGTTTGCACAGGTTACCATTGTCCTTCGTGACACAAGCATGGAAGCGGAGGCCGCCTGATGGGTCAGAAAGTCAATCCAATTGGTTTTCGTCTGGGTATCAACCGGACAGCAGATAGCCGCTGGTATGCAGATAGCGCCGATTTCGGCCGTCTGCTCCACGAGGACCTTGCTATCCGCAAGGCGATCCGCGCAAAGCTGAAGCAAGCCGGCATCTCGAAGATCATCATCGAGCGCCCACACAAGAAATGCCTGATTACGATCCACACGGCCCGTCCCGGCCTGGTGATCGGCAAGAAGGGCGGCGACATCGAAGTGCTCCGCAAAGAGCTCGGCAAGATGACAACCGACGAAGTTCGCGTGAACCTCGTTGAAATCCGCAAGCCGGAAATCGACGCGACGCTGATCGCTGACGACATTGCACGCCAACTCGAGCGCCGGGCTTCTTTCCGCCGCACGATGAAGCGCTCGATCCAGTCGGCCATGCGTCTTGGCGCTGAAGGTATCCGCATCATGGTTGCAGGTCGTCTCGGCGGCGCTGAAATCGCGCGGACCGAGCAGTATGCAGAAGGCTCCGTGCCGCTGCACACGCTGCGCGCCGACATCGACTACGGCACAGCGGAAGCTGCGACCACCTACGGCATCATCGGCATCAAGGTCTGGGTCTACAAAGGCGAGATCATGGAGCACGACCCGATGGCGCAGGACAAGCGCCTTGAGTCTTCGGGCCAATCGCGCGCTCGTGCCAATGCTAACCAACGCGGACCGGCTACCGGTGCGCAAGCCTCCGGAGCGTAAGAGATGCGTCAGCCGAAGCGAACCAAATTCAGGAAGGCCTTCAAGGGCCGGATCAACGGCACGGCGAAAGGCGGCTTCACGCTGGCTTTCGGCGAGTTCGGCCTCAAGGCCCTCGAGCCTGAGCGCGTCACCGCGCGTCAGATCGAAGCCACCCGCCGGGCTGTGACGCGCTATATGAAGCGTCAGGGCAAAGTGTGGATCCGCGTATTCCCGGATGTGCCTGTGTCGGCAAAGCCGATCGAGGTCCGGATGGGTAAAGGTAAAGGTTCGGTCGACCGTTGGGTCGCCCGTGTCTCGCCCGGTCGCATCATGTTCGAGATCGACGGTGTGCCGGAAGAAATCGCTCGTGAAGCCCTGCGCCTCGGCGCAGCCAAGCTTCCGATCAAGACGAAAGTCGTCAAGCGGATTGAGGGGATCTGATCATGAAAGCCTCTGATGTAAGAACCAAAAGCGCCGACCAGCTCAAAGACGAGCTGATCAAGCTGAAAAAAGAACAGTTCAACCTGCGCTTCCAGGCGGCCACCGGCCAGCTTGAGAAGACGGCCCGCGCCAAGGAGATCCGTCGCGACATTGCTCGCGTCAAGACGATCCTTCGCGAAAAGGCCGTGGCTGGTAAGGCTTAGGAGAGAGAACATGCCTAAACGTATTATGGAAGGTGTCGTTGTCTCGACTAAGCAGGACAAGACAGCCATCGTTCGCGTCGAACGGACCTTCACCCACCCGGTGATGAAAAAGATCGTTCGTCGTTCGAAAAAGTATCACGCCCACGACGAAGCCAATGTGGCTGTCGAGGGACAGATTGTAACCATCCAGGAATGCCCACCGCATTCCAAGCTGAAGCGTTGGGAACTCGTTTCCGGCGAAGGGAGTGACGCATGATCCAGATGCAATCAAATCTCCGCGTCGCCGATAACTCCGGCGCTCGCCGGGTCCAGTGCATCAAGGTGCTGGGTGGTGCTGGTCGCCGTTACGCTTCCGTGGGCGACGTTATCGTCGTCTCGATCAAGGAAGCGATCCCGACCGGCCGCGTGAAGAAGGGTGATGTCCGCAAGGCCGTCGTCGTTCGCGTCGCGAAAGACATCAATCGTGCAGACGGTTCGACCATCCGGTTCGACTCCAATGCTGCCGTGCTCATCAACAACAATGGTGAGCCAATCGGAACCCGCGTTTTTGGTCCGGTCCCGCGTGAACTTCGCGGCAAGAACCAGGTCAAGATCGCCAACATGGCGCCGGAGGTTTTGTAGTCATGGCTGCGAAGATCAAAAAAGGCGACACGGTGCTGATAATTGCTGGTCGCAACAAGGGCTCGAAAGGCGAGGTACTTAAAGTGCTTGTCGACGAAGACCGGGTTGTGGTTCGCGGCGTCAACGTCGTGAAGCGCCATCAGAAACCAACACAAATGGATCCGGGCGGCATCAAGAATTTTGAAGCGCCGATCCACGTGTCCAATGTTGCACACGTTGACCCACGCGACGGCAAACCCGTTCGCGTTGGCTTCAAGACAGACGAGCATGGCCGCAAAACGCGGTTTGCCAAGCGTTCAGGGGAATCCATCGATGTCTAAGGCATACGAACCCCGTCTCAAGACGAAGTACCGCGATGAGATCCGGGGCAAACTGCAGGAGCAGTTCAGCTACACGAACCCAATGCAGGTTCCGAAACTCGACAAGGTCGTGATCAACATGGGCGTAGGCGAAGCCGTCTCCGATTCCAAGAAGATCAAGGCGGCCCTTGCCGAACTGGAACTGATCGCGGGCCAAAAGCCTGTGGCCACCAAGGCCCGCAAGTCCATCGCCGGCTTCAAGCTGCGCGAAGGCATGCTGATCGGCTGTAAGGTCACGCTTCGCCGTGATCGCATGTTCGAGTTTCTTGACCGCCTGACCAACATTGCGCTTCCGCGCGTGAAGGACTTCCGCGGCCTGAATGGCAAGAGCTTCGATGGCATGGGCAACTATGCCATGGGCCTCAAAGAACACATCGTTTTCCCGGAGATCGCTTACGATCAGGTGGAAGAGATTCGCGGTATGGACATCATCGTCTGCACCACCGCCTCAACCAACGAAGAAGCCAAGGCACTCCTCGCCGAGTGTGGCTTCCCGTTCCGGAACTAGCGCCAGGAGATCTGCTGATATGGCAAAGAAGAGCGCAATCGAGAAGAACAAGCGGCGCCAGAAGCTCGTTGACCGTTATGCGGCCAAGCGTGCTGAACTGAAGGCAATCGCGATGGATGAGAACCTGACCCTTGAGGAGCGCTTCAAGGCGCGTCTCAAGCTGGCGGAACTTCCACGCAACTCGGCGCCGAACCGTGTTCGTAATCGCTGTGAAGTAACCGGGCGTCCGCGCGGCTACTATCGCAAACTTAAAATGTCGCGGATCGCGCTGCGGGACCTTGGTTCCACTGGCATGATCCCCGGTCTCGTGAAATCCAGCTGGTAAGGAGGGAGAGCTAAATGAACCTTTCAGATCCCCTCGGTGATATGCTGACACGCATCCGGAACGCCCAGATGCGCGGCATGTCTAAAGTTGTCACCCCGGCGTCGAAAGTCCGCGCCCGTGTCCTGGATGTCCTCGCTGATGAGGGTTACATCCGTGGTTATGCGGAAGTGGAAAAAGACGGCCACAAAAATCTTGAAATCGAGCTTAAGTATTACGAAGGCCAACCGGTCATCTCGGAGATCAAACGTATCTCCAAGCCCGGGCGCCGCGTGTACTCTTCGGTCTCTGACATTCCGCTCGTGCGCAATGGCCTTGGCATTTCCATCCTGTCGACTTCGCAGGGTGTTATGTCGGACAATGCTGCCCGGACGAAGAATGTCGGCGGCGAAGTGCTCTGTCGGGTATTCTAGGAGAGCGCTGATGTCACGTATTGGAAAACTCGCAATCCCGGTCCCGAATGGCACGACAGTTTCTGTCGATGGCCAGACGATCAAGGCCAAGGGCCCCAAAGGCGAAATGACGTTCAAGGTCGCGGAAGTGATCACGCCGAAGTTTGAAAACGGTGAACTGTCCGTCATGCCACGCGCCGATCTGGTGAAGGCTGCCGAAGACCGCATCGCGCAAGAGAAAGCACGCGGTCGCCGCCTGCCGACTTTCGCCGAAGCGCTCGACTCGACCGCTCGCACCCAGTGGGGCACGGCTCGCGCTCGCGCCGCCAACATGGTGCAAGGTGTGTCGGAAGGCTTCAGCAAGTCGCTTGAACTCGTCGGCGTTGGTTATCGCGCCCAGATGCAGGGCAATGACCTGAAACTGGCCCTCGGTTTCTCGCACGATGTCGTTTACAAGGCTCCTCATGGTATCACGCTGGCTTCCTCGAAGCCGACAGAAGTCGTGATCACGGGCGCGGACAAGCAGTCGGTTGGCCAGGTTGCCGCCGAAATCCGCAAGTACCGTCCGCCAGAGCCGTACAAAGGCAAGGGTATTCGCTACGCCGGCGAATATGTCCGCCGCAAGGAAGGCAAGAAGAAGTAAGCCGATGAAAAGTCCACGCGAAAAAATGCAGCGCCGCGCACAGCGGGTCCGCACCAAACTCCGGAAGGTCGCCGAAGGGCGCCCACGTCTGTCGGTTGCCCGCAGCCACAAGAACATTTCGGCCCAGATCATCGACGACGAGAAGGGCATCACGCTCGCCTCGGCATCGACCCTGGAAAAGGATGTGCTGGGCAAGGCTAAGACCGGTGCAGATTCTGCTGCTGCCGCCCTGGTTGGCAAGACGCTCGCTGAGCGCGCCAAAAAGGCCGGTGTCGAGGACGTCGTGTTTGATCGCGGCGGCTACATGTTCCACGGCCGGGTGAAAGCCTTGGCAGACGCCGCCCGTGAGGGCGGTCTCAAATTCTAAGGAGAGGCCCTATGGCTGAAGAAAGAGGAAGAGGCCGTCGTCGCGATCGTGAGGAAGAAGTTTCCGAGATCGTCGACAAGCTCGTTGGCATCAATCGCGTCGCCAAAACGGTGAAGGGTGGTAAAAACTTCGGTTTCGCTGCGCTCGTCGTTGTCGGTGACCAGAAGGGCCGCGCAGGCTTCGGCAAGGGCAAAGCCCGCGAAGTGCCTGAAGCGATCCGCAAGGCAACCGAAGAAGCCAAGCGCAACATGGTTCGCGTGCCGCTTCGCGAAGGCCGCACGCTGCACCATGATGGCAAGGGCCGTCACGGCGCTGGCAAAGTGGTTCTCCGCGCAGCGCCTCCGGGTACGGGCGTTATCGCCGGTGGTCCGATGCGCGCCGTGATGGAAGTGCTTGGCGTCCAGGACGTTGTTGGCAAGTCGATCGGTTCGTCGAACCCTTACAACATGGTTCGCGCCACGTTCGACGCTCTGAAAGAACAAGCTAGCCCGCGCACAGTCGCGTCCAAGCGTGGCCTGAAGGTTCAGGATGTTGTCGGTCGTCGTACCGATGGTGCATCCGAAGCCGGCATGGCCGATATCGTAAGCTAGAGGGACAGGCGTCATGGCGAAAAAAATGCTCACCGTCCGTCAGAAGGCCAGCCCGATCGGCCGCGACCCCAGCCAGCGCCAGACGCTGATGGGTCTCGGTCTGAACAAGATTGGCCGGACGAAGGAACTCGAAGACACTGCGCCGGTTCGCGGTATGATCCGCAAAGTGGCTCACTTGGTAGAGGTGGTTGGCGAGTAGCGCATTATTGCGCAGCCAGCCCTCTCACAGAATAAATATCGGAAGATAAAGCGATGAAACTCAACGATTTGTCCCCAGCAGAGGGCGCCACCAAGAACCGCATGCGCGTTGGTCGCGGCGTGGGTTCAGGCAAAGGCAAGACTGCCGGTCGCGGCGTCAAGGGTCAGAAGGCTCGTTCCGGCGTTGCCGTGAACGGCTTCGAAGGCGGCCAGATGCCAATCTACATGCGTCTTCCAAAGCGTGGCTTCACGTCGCGCAATTCGAAGTCGCACGCCTGGATCAACCTCAGCCGTCTGGCCAAGGCCATCGAAGAAGGCAAACTCGACGCCAAGAACGTGACCGAGGAAACTCTCGTCGCGGCTGGCGTGGTCAACAAGCTGGGCGACGGTGTTCGGCTGCTGGCCAAGGGTGATGCCCCTAAGAACGTGACCATCACGGTTACCGGCGCCTCGAAAGCTGCGATTGAAGCAATCGAAAAAGCTGGCGGAACCGTCACGGTGACCGGGCCCAAGAAAGACACAGCTGAAGTTTAATCAGCGGTTTTTTCCGGATACCCCTTCACAAATACTGTTTCGCCGCCGATTTTGGCGGCGAACGCTTTTTCAGGGAGGCTGATCGGCCGATGGCGAATGCTGCAGAACAAATGGCTCGCAACATCAATTTTGCGAGCTTTGGAAAAGCGAAGGATCTGCAAAACCGGATCCTGTTCACGCTTGTAATTCTTGTCCTGTATCGCCTCGGAACGTTCATCCCGATCCCCGGCCTCGACCCATCGCAATATGCGAGCCTGTTTGCCAGCCAGTCGAGCGGCATTCTGGGTTCCATGAACCTCTTCGCCGGTGGCGCAGTGGAGCGTATGGGCGTCTTCGCGCTCAACGTGATGCCCTACATTACGGCATCCATCATCATCCAGATGATGACATCGGCGTCGCCAACCCTTGAGAAACTCAAGAAGGAAGGCGAAGCGGGCCGCAAACAAATCAACCAATATACTCGCTATCTCACGCTGGCATTCGCGCTGGTGCAGTCGTTCGCGATTGCCGGTGGTCTGTCGGCCGTGCGAATCGAAGGCATCGCGCCTTGGTTCTTCATCCTGACCGGCGTTGTCACGCTGACGGGCGGCACAATGCTGCTGATGTGGATGGGCGAGCAGATCACGGCGCGCGGCATTGGTAACGGCATTTCGCTGATCATCTTCGCCGGTATTGTCGCAGAACTGCCACGCGCGATCTTCAACCTGATCACGCAGGCGCGCACTACGTCGGTCAACGTTGTCTTTGTCCTCGCCATTGCGGTCATGGTGCTCGCGCTGGTTGTGTTCATCGTGTTCATGGAGCGCTCTCAGCGCAGGCTGCTGATCCAGTATCCGAAACGCCAGCAGTCCCAGGGCTTCGCCCAGGGGCAGCGCAGCTTCCTTCCGCTGAAGCTCAACACATCGGGCGTCATCCCGCCAATCTTCGCTTCTGCGCTGCTGATGCTGCCGATGACGGCAATCGGCTTCCTCGGTGGCGGTGCGGCTGAAGCCGGCGGAAGCGGCATTCTGGGCTTCCTGGCGACTCACTTCTCGCCGGGTTCATGGACCTACATCATCACGCAGGCCGGCCTGATCATCTTCTTCTGCTATTTCTACACCTCGATCATGTTCAATCCCGAGGAGACGGCCGACAACCTGCGCAAGTATGGCGGCTTCATTCCGGGCATTCGTCCAGGGTCCAATACGGCAGCGTATATTGATTATGTGCTGACCCGCCTGACCACGATCGGTTCTCTCTATCTCGTCTTTGTTTGTATTCTTCCCGAGCTACTGCGTCGTTATTTCCCGGAAATTCCTTTCTATATCGGTGGCACATCGCTTCTGATCGTGGTTTCTGTAACAATGGATACGGTGACGCAGATTCAATCGCATTTGATCGCGCACCAGTATGAAGGCATGATCAAGAAGTCGAAGCTCGGGGGCCGGAAGAAATGAATTTGATACTATTCGGGCCGCCTGCGGCCGGAAAGGGAACGCAAGCGAAGCGCCTTGTCGAGGAACGTGGATACGTACAGCTATCCACTGGCGACATGCTGCGCGCAGCGCGGGCCTCCGGATCCGACCTGGGCCTGCGGGTTGCACAGATCATGGATGAAGGCGGCCTCGTGTCCGACGAGATCGTGATCGCCCTTATCGACGAGCAGCTGGAAGTGCAGGCGGGGGCTCCCGGCTTCATTTTCGACGGCTTTCCACGCACTGTTGGCCAGTCAGAAGCACTTGATACGCTTCTGGAATCGCGCGGCACGGCAGTGGATCTCGTTATTCGCATGCTGGTTGACGACGACAAGCTGCTCAGCCGTGTCACGAAACGATTCGAGGAGCAGGGTCGCAAGGATGATAATCCGACGACTTTCTCGCGCCGCCTCGAAAAATATTATGAAGATACAGCACCTTTGCTGCCGATCTATGCCGAACGGGGCGTTCTCGTTGAGATCGATGGAATGGGTGGAATAGAAGAGGTCGCGTCTCAAATTGACACGGCCCTTAAACAGACGGCCTAAAGCTGGGATTCCGCTGTTGACGCGGGAATTTGTGGGGCTATAAGCCTCATCTCTTAGCTTAAGGCTTAATCGCCAGTGCGCGACGGGGCGGCATACGCCCCTTTGCGCTCTTTATATTTGAACAGTCGCTTCAGGAGTAACGGCTTTGGCCCGTATTGCAGGCGTTAACATCCCGACCAACAAGCGCGTTGAAATCGCGCTTCGCTATATTCATGGCATTGGCCCGGCGATGGCACGCGAAATTATTGAAAAAGTGGGCGTCGAGCCTGCTCGCCGCGTCGCCGACCTTTCCGACGCCGAAGTTATCCGCATCCGTGAAGCGATTGATGCCGACTATCTCGTGGAGGGCGACCTTCGCCGCGATACGTCGATGAACATCAAGCGCCTGATGGACCTCGGTTGCTACCGTGGCCTGCGCCACCGTCGCAAGCTGCCGGTCCGCGGTCAGCGTACACATACCAACGCCCGTACCCGCAAGGGCCCGGCCAAGCCGATCGCCGGCAAGAAGAAATAATAGGATCACACCGAGATGGCCCGCGATACATCGACACGAGTCCGCCGCAGAGAGCGCAAGAACATCACTTCCGGTGTTGTTCACGTCAACTCGAGCTTCAACAACACGATGGTGACGATCACCGACGCGCAGGGAAATGCTATTTCCTGGTCGTCCTCGGGCGTCGTTGGCTTCAAGGGCTCGCGCAAGTCGACCCCTTATGCTGCCCAGATGGCTGCTGAGGACGCTGCGAAAAAAGCCCAGGAGCATGGCCTCCAGACGGTTGAAGTGAACGTGCGCGGTCCCGGTTCGGGCCGTGAGAGCGCTCTCCGCGCGCTTCAGGCCGTGGGCCTGACCGTCACGTCGATCAACGACACGACGCCGATCCCACACAATGGATGCCGCCCGCCGAAGCGCCGCCGCGTCTAATCTAACCTCTCCAGCGGCGCACTTTGCGCCGCTTGCCGCTTTCAAGGAAAGTCGCCCATGGCTGACAAAGAACTTATCTCCGTCAACGACCGTAACTGGAAAGAACTCATCCGTCCGAACCGCCCTGTGGTTCAGGCTGGGTATGACACGAAGCGTAAAGCGAAGCTTGTTATCGAGCCGCTCGAGCGTGGCTACGGCACGACTCTTGGCAACGCGCTGCGTCGCGTGCTGCTCTCTTCGCTTCAGGGCGCTGCCATCATTGGCGTCCAGATCGACGGCGTTGTTCACGAGTTTTCGGCAATCCCGGGCGTCCGTGAAGACGTCACGACGATCGTGCTGAACCTGAAGCAGGTCGCGATCTTCATGGAATCCGACACGCCTAAGCGCATGGTGCTCAAGGCGAAAGGTCCAGGCGAAGTCAAAGCCGGCCAGATCGAAACGCCTGCTGACAGCAAGATCCTGAACCCTGACCTCGTCATCTGTACGCTCGACGAAGGCGCTGAAGTTCGCATGGAATTCACTGTCGCCACCGGCAAGGGCTATGTGCCTGCTGATGCGCACCGTCCGGAAGATGCCCCAATCGGCTATATTCCGATTGATGCGATTTACAGCCCTGTGCGCCGCGTGGCGTACTTGGTTGAAGACACGCGCGAAGGCACCGTGCTGGACTATGACAAGCTGACGCTCGACATTGATACCGACGGATCTGTCACCCCGGAAGATTCGGTCGCCTACGCGGCCCGCATCCTTCAGGACCAGCTCCAGCTGTTCATCAATTTCGAAGAGCCAACCCTCGAAGTGGGCCAGGCTGCAGAAGAAACCGACCTCGGCTTCAACCCTGTCCTCCTCAAGAAGGTCGACGAGCTGGAACTGTCCGTGCGTTCGGCGAACTGCCTGAAGAACGACAATATCGTCTACATCGGCGACCTCATCCAGAAATCGGAAGCAGAGATGCTGCGCACGCCGAACTTCGGCCGCAAGTCTCTCAACGAAATCAAGGAAGTTCTCGCTGGCATGGGCCTGCATCTCGGCATGGAAGTGCCGGATTGGCCGCCAGAAGATATTGAAGGCCTTGCCAAGAAATACGACGACCACCTATAGGACCCGATCAATCTGATTACCGGGGGCCTGATCACCTCCAGAGGACACGACAATGCGCCACGGACTAGCCCACCGCAAACTGAACAAAACGACTTCGCACCGTAAGGCGATGTTCGCCAACATGGCGGCGAGCCTGATCACGCATGAGCAGATCATGACGACGCTGCCGAAAGCCAAGGAAATGGCGCCGCTCATGGACAAGCTGATCACGCTTGCCAAGAAGGGTGACCTTGCAGCCCGCCGTCAGGCGATCGCGAAAGTCCGCGATGAGGACGCTGTCCGCAAGCTTTTCGACGTGATGGGCGACCGTTACAAGGACCGCAACGGTGGTTACACGCGCGTGATGAAAGCCGGCTTCCGTCCGGGTGACAACGCACCTGTGGCCGTTCTCGAGCTGGTCGACCGCGACGAGACAGCAAAGGGCGCCGCCGACAAGGCCCGTCACGCTGCTGAACTGGAAGCGATGGACGACTAGTCCTTTCGCGCCTTCACTGAAATACTCAAAGCCCCTGACGGAAACGTCCGGGGCTTTTCGTTTGGGGCAAAGGATTTGGTTTCAGGAGGGGCAAGCCGAAAGAAAGTGTCACGCTGGTTTGCTAACGCCTGTCGGGTAATAGCGAGGAGGCTGCATCCATGATTCCATTCCCTTACAATTCGAGACGCGCGACAGCGACGGCCATTCTGCTGGCCGTGTCGCTAATCAGCGCCTGCACGAGCCCGGCAGGTGAAACCGCTGCGACAGCAGTGGAAGCAGTGGCGCCAGTCACCGATTCGGAATTCACGATCGCTGTCCTGCCCGATACGCAGAACTATCTCGATTACACGCATCAGGCGGCTGAAGGCTTTCCCTTCGAGGCAAGCGAGCTGTTTCTGAAACAGATGAACTATGTGGCTGACAATCTGGAGAGCGCAGGCGGGGAGATCGCGTTCGTTACCTCGCTTGGCGACGTCTGGCAGCATCAGACCCTCGTCATGGACGAAGACCACAAGGCGCGTGGCTTCAAGGCCGTGCCGAACCCGATCATGGACAGTTTCTTTGCGCCGACGGAAAAGACGAAGACTGTCGAAATGCCGAAGGCCCACGAAGGCTTCTCGCTGATTGCCGGCAAGACGCCTTTCTCGGTCGTGCCGGGCAATCACGACTATGATTCCATGTTCACAGACTCCAAGTTCCCGCCGAAAGCCACCCGCCCGTCGGAAGTGGACCCGACCGACCTCAAGAGCTCACTCGGCGTTGTGCATCCGGCCGGGCTGGACAATTTCCGCTCGGTTTTCGGCGCAGATACAGCCTTCTTCAAGGACAAGCCCTGGTATGTTGCGTCGCACGATGGCGGCGCCGATAGCGCCCAGGTCTTCGAGGCGGGCGGCTATCGCTTTCTGCATATCGGCCTGCAGTTCGATCCGCCGAACGAGTCCTTGGAGTGGGCCGCGTCGGTGATGGCGCAGTACAAGGGTCTGCCTACCATTGTCTCTACGCATGACTACATGGACAAGGAAGGCGAGCGCGTGCCGAACCCTATCGTGGACGGGCATGCCGTGGATCCGCAGAACAACAACCCGCAAATGGTGTGGGACAAGCTGATCAGCCAGAATGACCAGGTATTTCTCGTCCTGTGTGGTCACGAGCATGGCCAAGCCTACCGCGTGGATGACAATGCCTTCGGGAACAAGGTTTGGCAGGTGCTCGCAGATTATCAGGATCGCGGCCAGACGGCCATTGATGCGGGCGTCAAATCGGCCTGGCCGGTGGGCATTGGCGATGGCTGGATGCGCCTGATGCGCTTTGACATGCAAGCGGCTAATCCTGTCATGACCGTGAAGACCTACTCGACCCATTATGAGAAGATGAGCCGCGACACGGATACCTATGCGGCCTGGTACAAGGCGGGCGAAAAGCCAAACCTTTCCGATGCGGCATTCCATGACGAAGACGATTATGCCGTCACGCTGACCGATTTCCGGGCCCGTTTCGACAAGACGGGCCGCATCGCAAAGTAGATGCAAGCCCTTGTGTGATAAGGCGCTTTAAACGAAATATATCAGACCACGAATAAATGTGTCCGGGGTTTTCCTTTCCGCCAGGTGGTCTGTGTAAAGGGTTGACACCTAACCGCGCCTGGCTTTATACGCCGCACCTCACTGCTGGGCCGTCCGCTCAAGGATGGCCCGGCAGACCTAACCGGAAGAGATTTGAGATGAAGCTGAGTTGTAGCAACACAATCAGCTCCTCGCGACTGCGGGGGGCCATGTCAGCCTCCCCCGCGCTTTGGCCGGTGGACGCCTGACCTCGTATTGAACACCTGATCCGCTCGCGCCGGGCTCCGTTCCGGCAGACGCGATTTGAAAGGAGGTGGATCATGGGCGCGCCCATGACCCTGATGCATGCGTGTCCGAAAGGGCGTGCCGGCATCCAGACGCCATTGCTCGGCTTCCTTGCCGGGCCGCATGCCGACTTGATCGCCCAGGTATGGCCAGCGCCGCATAGCGGGTTCTTCACCCTGCCGACGGCCCGTCGCCATGCTGCCGCGATCCTGCTCTGTCGCGCGCCGGAGATGCGGATGGGCGAGATCATCCACGCAGTAGAGCGTGGGCGTGATCGCGACGTTGCGTGTCTCCTGATGCGTGGCGAAGCACCGGGTGGCCTGATGAAAGCGCTCGGCCGGCTCGGCGAAGTGCTGTGGGAGACGGGTGACTATGACCGTTTCCTCAGCCTTTTCGCAGAGGAGGAAGCGGCGCGTGTGCTTCGGCACATGAAGGTCATCGGTGCTGACCAGCTTGCCCTGATCGGGGCGCTCCCTGCGGCGCTTCGGCAGGCCGGGGTCATTTCGCGGCTGCCCGCCTTGCCGGTCGCGGTCGAAGACCTTGCCGAGGCCTTCCGTCTTGCCTTGCTCATTCATGGGGGAGGTGAGGCGGTTGCAATGGCCGGACGCTGGAACCGGGCGCGCGATACGCTCGCCCTGTTCGACATGGCGGCCGAGGCGCTTCAGCCGGTTCGGTTCGGCTGTGTGTTGGGGCCGCCACGCCTGCCGGATGCCTTCGTGCCGGTCAATGACCGCAAGGCGTTGGTCAGCGTGGCCATCGAGTTTCGCAATTGTTTGCGGGACTTCGCGGGCGATCTGGCCGCAGGGCGGATGGTGGTCTTCACTGTCCGCGAGGCGGGAGAGCCCGTGGCGGTCGCCTTGCGCCAGGATCCGGCTGGGTGGCGGCTGGCCGAAGCGCGCGGCGAGCAGAACGTGGACACAAGTGATGCTGCGCTCCGGCGTATTGTCGCCGTCCTCGAAACGGCCGGTGTCCGCACCGGGCAATCGACCTGGGCACTGGCCCGCCAGCTGCACGATCATGCGTGCAACCAGTGTGGTCCGGCCCATATCGGCCCGCGCGAAACCTGGCGTGACCGGCTTGCGCTGGGAGCGCTCTGGGATTGAGGCGTCTGGCGGAATGCCCCTTCTTCTGACCGGAAGGAGGGGCATTTTGCATATGCCTCTTCGTGAGCCGGTAATTGCCCAATCATCGAGCCGGTCAGGGCCGCTACAAAAGGATTACAAATCCGAAATTGTCTTTGCCCCAATAAGTACCGTAGAAGTTAACCATGTCGGTTTGGAAAGCAGCGGTCATCATAGCCGCGTCGGTCAGTCTTGCAGGTTGCGGTGGTGGAGGCTCGGGTTCTTCATCAGGGGCCGTCGTTGTGCCGCCTTCACCGCCAGCGTCGCCGCCACCCGCTTCGCCGCAGCCTCCGCCTCCGCCGCCACCTCCCGCGTCACCGCCTGTCTCACCGCCGCCCCCGCCTCCACCGCCGCCACCCGTTCCCCAACGCTATGTGGAAGAAGTGTTTACCAACACGACTCGAACATCGGACGTGGTTTTCGGTGAGGCAGACCGGGTTGTTGGCACCCAGACGCTTCGCATGGACATTTACAGGCCGGACGAGATACCGAGACGGAGCGTCCCGTTTTCATCCTTGCTTTCGGGGGAGGCTTTACGGAGGGCAACCGCCGCAATCCGCTTGTCGTTTCGGTCGCCGAGAGCCTCGCGCGCCGCGGCTATGTGACGGCGTCCATCGACTATCGCTTCTTCGAAGGCGCGCCTGTTACGACCGACGACGCGAACATCGCGATAATCGAAGCCATGTATGACATGCGCGCGGCCGTCCGCTTTCTGCGACAGGATGCGCAAGGCGCCGATGTCTATGGAACGCGGGATGACGCCGTTTTTGTCGGCGGTATTTCCTCGGGCGGCATCATGGCGTCATTTGCTGGCGCCCTGGACCTTGGTGACGGCCTGTCGAGCAATGTACGCAATTATCTGCTGGCGCATAATGGCACGGCTGGCGACAGCAGCGCGAATACGGGCATCTCCTCCGATATTCAGGGTGTCTTCAGCATTTCTGGCGGCCTGACCGACTTCCTCTGGATCGATGCCGATACGGCGCCAATCTATGCCGCACATGAAGAGTTCGATCCCACCGTGCCCTGTCGCTACGCTCTGGGCGATGCCGGGTTCAGCCTCGCGGGTGGATGCGACATGGTGCAGATCGCGCAATCCTATGGCGTTGATGCCGAGCTGTATCTCGTTGCGGGATCCAGTGAACATGTCGGCTACAGCAACGCTCAGGTGGAAGAATTCCTGGACGGCGCTGCAGCATTCTTTGCTGCAAAGATTCCCTGAGCTTCAGCGGACCCTTGTGTGCGTGCTTTGGGAAGCCGAGACATCGCGGAACAGATAGCCGAAGAGCGCGCCAACCACCTGTACAGCGACATAGGCGGCGGGCAAACGACGGCTGGCGCTTGTATCGAGCAGTGGTGGCGCAAGGCTGGCCGCGGCCGAGATCTCAGAATCGGACATTGCGTTGCAGCTCCTGGCGCCCAGTCACGGACGTGAAAGCGGATATTTCAGATGACCCCACGGCCAGCAATGCACGTTTGGTTTACTCGCCGATATAGCTTTCCGTATCCGCGCCATCGAAATGTCGGAGGCTCGCATCAGCAACAACAATCGGATCTAGCATGCGTGCATTGATGCCCATGCGGTTGCGGGCAGGGTCCACCGGACTCCAGTGGGTCACGCATCCGCAGGTCTTGCAGCGGTGAAGCCTGATCGAGTGGTCGTCCCACATATAGGTTTCGGTGCGATCATCTTCGGTCGTGAAGTTGACTTCCTCTGGCGCGTAGTAGGCCCACAGCGCGCCGTATCGGCGACAGATCGAACAGTTGCAATCGGTGATTTGACGGGGCGCAAATTGCAAAGTGAATTTCACGGCGCCGCAGTGGCATGAGGCATCAGCCATAGTCGTCCTCCAGGCAGTCGATTGGACGCTTTAATCCTGTTTAGGCCGAAAGCTCAATCGTTGCGTATGCGTGTACCACCGGAGTTGAGCTGGACGCTTCCCATGCCGTTATTTCGGCTCTGAAGGCCCAGTACAAGATGGTTCCTGCGCCGGTCGAGCTGGACCCTGAAGATGGAGAGATAGTCGAGCCCAAGAACCATTGCCGGCTCGTCGGCCATACCAAGGTGCTCGAACAGTGGCGGGTCGGCAACGAGCAGGTCAGGGCCGGTGACTTTGTGCTTGCCGAGATGAAACTTGCGCGCCGTTGCGACACGCATGGCAACGCCATCCCCGGCAATGCCCTGCAGGAGCTGTGTCTTCTCAAGGTTGGGCTTTACGCCAGCGTCGGCCGCAAAACGGCTGTTGATATAGGAGATGCTGGAGCCGGTATCGATCAGCGCCAGTCCCTTGATTCCGTTCAGCTTCACTTCGGCAAACCAGAGCCCGCGGATATTGTGCATGGGCATGCGGCTGCTGGTCAGTGTTGTGCTCGTGTCCGGGCGGCCATCATAGACAAGGACGCGGCGCTCGATGAAATCAAAGTCGACAACGTCGCCTTCCAGAATCGTGAGCGGCACGACATTCTTGACGCCCGGAACATTCATGCGCTGGTTCAGGGCCGCAGCCATATTGGTGAACCGGCAATTGCCGGCCGCGATGCTGTCCAGATAGACGATGGGGTATGTCTGCGGCCCTTCAAGCCCGAGGACGTTGATCCTGGCTGAGTCGGGCGGCGCTACGCCTGCGCGCCTTGCGGTCGACTGGCCGATCATCGCGTAGGTTGCTGCGGTATCGATTACGCCGGTGGCGGAAGTTGCGCCATTTACCGTCAGGGCAACGACGATATTCCCATACACATCATAATCGAACGGTATGAGTTGGCGCTCACTGCCGTGCGCGGCCAAAGCGCTGACAGCACAAAGGCCCGCCATGGTGACCTGACGAAGGCGCTGCAGCCATTTTCCGGCCGGGCTGCGTCTCGGCGTTTCCCTCCCGTGCATCGCGTATCCTCGCTCTTGCACTTGCCAGAATGACACGATTTCCGGTCGCATCCAAACGGTGCCCGGAAGCGGCCAAGCTTTCCTGTTGTCACCGTCTGGTATATCGTTGGCCTAACGAGACATGGAGGAGACATAAAATGGCCGACGGACATGACATTGAAGAGCGGGCAAAATTCCGCGAAATGCTTGAGGGCACTCAGGAAGACTGGGGCATCATTGCGACCCACGCCAAGCAATTCAACAAGGGCCTTGCCAAGCGTGTGCTTGACCATCTTCGCCTGCTCGATGGTGATTATGGTGGCTTCCCGGTCGACCGTCTGACCCACTCACTGCAGACCGCAACGCGCGCTCACCGCGACGGCCGCGACGAAGAATACGTCGTCTGCGCCCTGCTGCATGATATCGGCGATACGCTCGGCAGCATGAATCATCCGGATGTTGCTGCAGCGATCCTCAAGCCCTTCGTGTCAGAGGCCAACCTGTTCATGGTGGCCAATCACGGCGCGTTCCAGGGCTATTACTTCTTTGAATATCTTGGCCTCGACAAGAACATGCGCGAGCAGTTCAAGGACAGCCCACACTATGAATATTGTGCGCAGTTCTGCCATCTCTACGATCAGGCCGCATTCGATCCTGACTATGAGAGCGAGTCGCTGGAATTCTTCGCGCCGATGGTTGAGCGCGTCTTTTCCAAGCCGAAAAACTCGATGTATCTCAAAGCCATGCAAGACTAACGTGTGACGGCCTCCCCAAGGGGAGGCCGTTGCCGTTCAGCCTGTACAGGCGCCCGTCGTGGCGACGCTTGTACCGTCGGCGTGGGCTTCACATGTATTCGGATAGGTCTTCCCGTTGCAGCCGCAGACGGGCGCATATTCGCGTGTGCAGGCGGGACGAATCTTCTGGCAGGTGCCGGCATAGTCAGCCGTGTTCACGCAGAGCCCATCCGGAACGAGGCAGAAATAGCCTTCTTCGCATTGCAGCGCAGCGATGCCGCCGCATGTCTCGCCCTCTGCGCTTATAGGCAGTGGTGCAGGTTCTGCAGCAGGTTGGGCGGTTTCGGCTGGCGAAGGGGCGCTACAGGCCGTGACAATAAGGAAGGCTGAAAATAGAAATGTAATGGCAGTAAAACGCATGGATTCCCCTCAATAGCGTGTGAGGAGAATCCTGCGCTTAAAACTCGCCTGAGGCAACCTTAGGCCTTCACACCGCCGGCCGCGACGGCGAACATGTGCTGGCCGTGTTCACCACCGGCCTTGAAGGCTGGCAGCGTCTTGGACGTGTCGGTGATCTGGTCCCATTTGGCGGCAACCGCTTCAGCGGTGAGGTCGTCACCCACGCCAACGAATGCACCTTCGGTTTCGACGATACGTGCGATCGAGAAGGCGCCTGCAGCGGCCGACAGGATAACGCCGGTTGGGGCGTCTTCCTTGACGAGGTTCATCACGCCCGGCGACACATATTCAGGCTTCAGCTGCTCGAGCACGGCAGGCGGCATCAGGCCTTCCGTCATGGCGGTTGCAGCAACCGGGCAGACCGCGTTGATCTTGATGTTGTTCTTTGCGCCTTCGATCTTCAGCGTGTTCATCATGCCGACGAGGCCGAGCTTGGCGGCGCCGTAGTTGGCCTGGCCAAAGTTGCCATAGAGACCGGTCGAGGAGGTTGTCACGACGATACGGCCGTAATTCTGCTCTTTCATGATGTCCCAGACGGCGTGGATCGGCATGAACGAGCCGCGCAGGTGCACGTCGATGACGATGTCGATATCGGCTTGCGTCATCTTCGAGAAGGACTTGTCGCGCAGGATGCCTGCATTGGCGATCAGGATGTCGATGCGGCCCCATTTGGCCATCGTGTCGTCGATCATCTTCTTCACGCCGGCCAGGTCAGCAACGGAAGAGCCATTGGCCATGGCTTCGCCCCCAAGGGCCTCGATTTCCTTGACCACGGCTTCAGCACCAGCTGAGCTTCCGCCCGATCCGTCCATGCTTGGGCCCAGGTCGTTGACAACGACCTTGGCGCCGCGGCGGGCAAGTTCGAGTGCGTGGCAACGGCCAAGGCCGCCACCGGCGCCGGTGACGATGGCAACTTTGCCGTCAAAGCGGATATCGGACATGAGAAAACTCCTGCAAATGCAACAAACGGTTCTGGGCGGTGTCACACCAGACGTTCACGTAAACGTCAAGCCGCGCCCCTGCGTCATATCTTGCCGGAAAACGGCCTGCATGGTCAGAGTACCCAAAGAAAACGCATGAAATGGGAGGAACCGACATGCTGGCTTACGTGACCCTTGGAACGAACAACAAGGAAAAAGCCCTGACTTTCTATGACGCCGTTCTGGGCGAAATGGGCGCAAAACGCTTCTTTGCAAACGACCGCCTGCAATTCTACGGCGTGGGCCCCGGCCAGCCGATGCTGGCAATTGGCGACCCCTATGACAAGGACGCCGCGAGCTGTGGCAATGGCGTGATGCCGGCGCTGGCCTGCGCGGACAATGCAACCGTCGACAAGGTCTACAACAAGGCCATCGCGATGGGTGCGGTCGACGAAGGCGCGCCGGGCAACCGCATGCCGACCTTCTATGGTGCCTATTTCCGCGACCCGGACGGCAACAAGATCTGCGTCTGCAAGCTTGGCTAATTGATAACCTGTTTCGCCGCTCCGGCTTAGGTCGGGGCGGCGAATGAAGGGGCGAGCTTAGGGCGCCGCTTTGCTTATTGCGGGCGGGCGTCTTTCAGTTTGCCGGCGTAGAAGCTGCGGAGGTCGGTTGTCAGCGCTTCTAGGGCGCCGTCGTTCAGGTACATCATGTGGCCGCCCTGATAGTATGTCATGGCGACACGGTCCTGCGGGATGCCATAGCGCGCGAATGTGATCTCCGCGTCGAAGAAGGGCGTGATCATGTCGTAGTAGCCGCTGGCCACCATGACCTTCAATGCCGTGTTGTGGCGCATCGCAGTCGTCAGCTTGCGGCCGACATTCACATAGTGCGGTTCCCAGGACTCGCCTTCGGGCGCATCACTGAAATCCCATTGTGAACTCGCATCGCTGCTGGACACGATATAGGGCCGGTCCATCTCGACGCCGAGATCGGTCGAGAGGTATTGGTTCATCAGCGCGGAATAGGCCGAGCTGACGAAATAGCTCGCCGCATCGTCTTCGGGCGTTTCCGCAATGTCGTCGGCTTCGTCGCCCTTGTAGCGTCCATCGAGCCGGCCAATCGCGAGGCCCTGATCGCGCAGCAGTTCCTTCTGGAAGCGCGGCATCAGGATGCGCAGGTTCGACTTTTCGATATAGGCTGGCGCCAGGCCGGTGAAGTAGGCGAGCCTGTCCCGGATGCGTGCGCGTTCTTCGGGGCTGATCTGGTCGCCCTTCAGCAGCGCAGGGCCGTAGACGTCGCGGGCAAAGGCGCGGGCCTCGGTGAGGAAATCGGCCTGAGCGATGCCCTGTCCAGCCTTGCCGTGATATTGCGCGGCGGCGGCCATGCTCGGCAGGTAGGTGATGTAGGAGTACACATTGTCGTCGACCGAGGTGGAGCCTTCATAGTCGAGCGCCTGCGAGATCAACACGATGCCGTTGAGGGCGATATCGACGTCGCCTGTGGTCAGCTCGTTGGCGAGATAGGCAGCGCGCGTCGTGCCGAAGCTTTCGCCGGCGAGGTATTTCGGGGCGTTCCAGCGTTTGTTCTTGGTGATCCAGATGCGGATGAACTCGGCAATCGAGCCGGCGTCGCCGTTTTCGTTCCAGTAATCGGTGTTCTCGCCTTCGCCCACGGCGCGGCTGTAGCCCGTGCCGACGGGGTCGATGAAAACGAGATCTGTCAGGTTGAGCATGGATTGCGGATTGTCGACCAGCTTGTAGGGCGCGGCGCCATCATCGGCGTCGGCATCGCTCGGCACGTCAACGCGCTTCGGGCCAAGCAGGCCGAGATTCAGCCAGACGGACGCCGACCCGGGCCCGCCATTGAACACGAACGTGACGGGACGGTCGGTACCCGCATTCTCGCGGATATAGGAGATGGTGAAGAGGCTGGCGGCGGGATCGCCTGCATCATTGGGTATATAGGTTTCGCCCGCTTCCACACGGTAGGCGATCTTCTCGTTGCCGAAGACACCCGTATGCTTGCTCTCGAACATGACCGGATCAGGCACGGGCCTGGATTCGGTCTTCTCGTCTTCCGGTTTGGTGGTATCCGGGGCGGCAAAGGCGGGCGTGGCAGAAGCCAGCACCAGGGCCATGAACAAAGCGCGCATTATCATCTCTCTCCGTCTGAAGGCCACGGCATGACCCGGGCAGGCTTGCGGTGTGCGAGGGAGATACTTGATTGTAAAGGCAAAAACCAGTGGCACGGGCGCGGGGCGTCAAAGCGACCCGGGTTTGCGTGCCACGGTTTCCGGCAACATGGCGCGAGATACACCCCGGCGCACCTGCGTGCTTTCCATTCCCGGCTGTCACGGCTAAGTCTTAAAAGGTTGAGATCGGGCAAGGGAGCGTGTGGATGCCGGCAGGGTTTGAATGGGGTTGGGACAATGCGCGGGCGCTGCTCGGTATTGCGGTCATCTTCGCAATCGCATGGAGCCTCAGCGAGAACCGGAAGGCCTTTCCCTGGAAGGTCGTTCTCGGCGCGGTCGCCATCCAGTTCGCTTTCGCCCTCATCCTGTTCGGTATTCCGTTTGTGCGCGATGTGCTGTTCGCTGCGAACACAGTGGTCGACGGCCTGATCGCGGCCACGGCCTATGGCACGGCCTTCGTGTTTGGCTCGGTGTTCGGCACGCAGGAAGGCTGGGAAAACCTGACAGGGCAGCCCGGGCCGATCTTCGCCGTGCACCTGTTGCCGCTGATCATCGTTGTGGCTTCGCTGTCGGCCGTGCTGTGGCACTGGCATATCCTGCGCTGGGTGACCAAGGGCTTTGCCAGTGTGTTCCGGCGCTTCATGGGGCTGGGCGGGGCGACCTCGCTGGCCGTGGCGGCGAACGTGTTCATGGGCATGACCGAGGCGCCGATCCTGATCAAGCCATACATCAAGGGCATGACGCGGTCTGAAATCTTCATCATGATGACGGCCGGTTTTGCGACCGTGGCAGGCAGCGTGCTGGTGCTTTACGGCGTGTTCCTGAAGGACGTGCTGCCTAATGCGCTGGGCCAGTTGCTGGCCGCGTCGCTGATTGCGGCGCCAGCTGCCGTGGCCCTCGCTTTGGTCATGGTGCCCGAGACGGTGGACGAGACACAGCGGGCGCACGAGCCGGATTTTGAATATGATTCCACGATGGATGCCTTCTCGACCGGTGCCAGCGACGGCCTGAAGATCATTGCGAACATCGTGACCATGCTGATCGCGGCCTTTGCAGCGCTCTACCTGGTGAACCTTGGCCTTGGGGCGTTTCCGGATGTCGCCGGCGCGCCGCTTTCCATTGAGCGCATCCTCGGCTGGATCTTCGCCCCGGTCATGTACATGATCGGCGTGCCGATGGGCGAGGCGGCGCAGTCGGGCTCCCTCATGGGCATCAAGACCGTGCTGACCGAGTTTGTTGCCTTCCTGCAGCTCTCGGGCGAGGCCGCCGAGGGTCTCAGTCCGCGCGCGCGCATGATCACCGCGCACGCGATCTGCGGATTCGCCAATTTTGGCTCCATCGGCATCCTGCTCGGCGGCCTCAGCATTATCGAACCGGCGCGGCGCTCGACCTTCCTTGAGCTGGCGTGGAAAACGCTGTTGGCGGGCACGCTGGCGACATGTCTCTCAGGCGCCGTCGTGGGGGCTTTGCCGTTCATGCTGTTCGCGCAGTGAGCTGACGCACCGGGAGGGCTCGCCATTCGGCGAGTGACGCCCTAAGTCTCGGGCATAGCAACCAAGCCGAAGGGTTTTCCATGCCGCACCGACTGATTGCGACCTCCGCCAGCCTTGCCGTTCTGGCCACCTGTCTTGTGGGGCAGGCGGCAGCCCAGGCGTCGGAAGAGGCCTATGCGGCCCTGCCGCCCTGTACCGAATCTTCGACGGCGATTGATGAATGCCGGAATGATGATGGGTCTGTGGGTATTTTCGTTGCCCACCCGACCCAGCGCCTGTCGCCGGTCGAAGTGTGGGGCGACCGCGGCGAGAATGACCCGGGCAGCTACGCTGCTGTCTTCAGTGATCAAATCGCTGCCATCAATGCCGATCATCCCGCCGAAATCCTGAACACGCTGCCGGGCGTGAACATCCAGATGAATTCCGGACAGGAGCACCTGATTGCCATCCGCTCGCCCGTGCTCACCGGCGGGGCGGGGCAGGGCAGCTTCCTGATCCTCGAGAATGGCGTGCCGACGCGCTCGCCGGCCTTTGGCAACGTCAACAGCCTGATGGAGCCGCACCATGAAGTGGCTGAGGCCATTGAAGTGGTGCGCGGGCCGGGTAGCGCCAAGTATGGCTCGAACGCCGTGCACGGCCTCGTCAATGTGATTCTCGGCAAGCCGGGCGATGGCAGCTTTGCCAGCGCGAGCTATGGCACGCTGGGCCGCTACCGCACCGATGCCGCGCTGGACGATGGCGAAAATGTGCGCCTCGGCCTGTCACTGCAGCACGATACCGGCTGGCGCGACAATACCGGTACCGACCAGCAGAAATTCTCTGCCGTCGGCGCTTATTCGCTGGGCGCGTGGAATGTGACGCCTTGGTTGTCGGCTTCGAACCTGAACCAGGAAACGGCTGGCTTTGTGGTGGGCACCGATAGCTACAAGGACCGCGATCTCGTTACGGAAAACCCGAACCCCGAAGCCTATCGCGACGCCTGGTCGGCCCGGCTTGGCATGCGGGCGGAGCGGGCACTGGGCCCGGGCACGCTGATGCTGACGCCCTATGCGCACAGCCAGGCGATGATCTTCTCGCAGCACTTCCTGCCCAATGGCGGCGTCGAGAAAAACGGTCACACGGGCGGCGGCCTGATGGCGCGCTATGGCTGGCAGGCGAGCGACATGCTGGAACTGCGTGTGGGCGCGGATGTGGATGTGGCGAGCGGTTACCTCAAGGAAATCCAGCCCGACCCGTTTGGTTTCTTTCCCAGCGACACGCGCTTTCCGCAGGGCGTCCACTATGACTACACGGTCGACACGACCGAACTGGCGCTATGGGGCGAAGCGGAATTTGCGCTGGGCAACAATGTCAGCGTGCTGGCGGGCCTGCGCGGTGAGACACACGAGTATGACTATTCCACCGCTGCCCCGGTCGGCATCAATGGCCGCTTCAATGTGCCGGCCGACCGGACGGACAGTTTCGACCTGCTGACGCCGAAGCTGGGCCTCATCTGGTCACCTGGCGATATCAGCTACTACGTGAACTATGCGCGCGGTGAGCGGGCGCCGCAGGTGTCCGACCTCTACCGCCTGCAGAGCCTCCAGGTTGTTGGTGAGGTCGATACAGAGACGCTGGACAGCGTTGAAGTGGGCGCACGCGGCAGCGCCGTGGACGGACGGCTTGTGTTCGATGTAGCCGCCTACTGGATGGACAAGGAGAACTTCTTCTTCCGCGACAGTGACGGTCTCAATGTGCCGGACGGCTCGACGCGCCATGTCGGTGTCGAGGCGGCTGCCGCATTCGATATTTCCGACACGCTCGCGCTGAAGGGCAATGTGAGCTGGTCTGACCAGACCTATACGTTCGACCGGATTGTCGGCTCGGGAACCGAGACGATCCGCGATGGCAACGAGATCGACACCGCGCCGGAGTGGCTGGCCGATGCAGCACTCGACTGGCAGGCAACCGAGGCGCTCGCCCTGTCACTGTCAGTGGAGCATGTGGGCGAATATTTCATGGACCCGGCAAATACGGCTGTTTATCCGGGGCACACGATCCTGGCGGCCCGGGGCGCCTACACCTTTGCCGGAGGCAGCGAAGTGTTCCTTATCGTGCGTAACCTGACGGATGAGGCCTATGCCGACCGCGCTGACCTTGCGTTTGGAAACGGACGCTACTTTCCCGGCGAGCCGCTTAATGCGACGCTGGGCATAAGAAAAACATTCTAGGAGGAAGCGGATGAAACTTTACCAGAGCCCCAAGGCGCCAAACCCTGACCGGGTCGTCTTTTTCCTGCGGGCCAAAGGCAAGCTCGACGCGGTGGAGATGATCGACGTGTCGATCATGGACCAGCAGCACAAGACACCGGAATACCGCGAAGTTTCGCCCTATTCGCAGGTGCCGGCGCTGGTGCTGGATGATGGCACCGCCATCACCGAGAGCCGCGCGATCTGTACCTATCTGGAAGGCATGTTCCCTGAGCCAAACCTGATGGGCGCCGACCCGAAGGAAAAGGCCCTGATCGAGATGTGGGACCGCCGCATCGAGCTGATGTTCTTCATCCAATTCGCTGGATGGTTCCGCAATTCACATCCGATGATGGCGCCGCTGGAAGTGCCGCAAAGCCCGGAAGCTGCTGCAAAGGGCGAGAAGGCGGCGCGAACGATGGCCAAGCGCCTCGACGCTCATCTTGCGACGCATGAGTTCATGGCGGCAGACCGCTTCTCGATCGCGGACATCACGCTCTACATCGCCGTCGGCTTTGCCCGCGTGATGAAATGGGAGCCGCACAAGGAATTCGAACACCTTGGCCGCTGGCACGCGGCAATGACCGAGCGCGGGTTCGCGAAGGGCTGAGCCTACGCAAACACGCTATTCGGCGTCAGGCGTTCTTGATCGACATGCCGCCATCGACCGGGATGTGAACACCGTTGAGGAATGAGGCAGCCGGCAGGACCAGCGAAAGGGTCATGTTGGCGACCTCTTCCGGAATGCCGTAACGGCGCAGAGGCACGCGGCGCTTGGCGTAGATTTCCTTGTGCTCGTCCGAAATGCCGGACGTGATGCCGGTGATGATCGGGCCGGGGCAAATGCAGTTCACCGTGATGCCTTCGCGGCCAAGATCCACGGCAAGGCCCCGCGTCAGGCCGATGACGCCATGCTTGGCAGCGACATAGGGCGAGTTGCCGGGCGTTGCGCCGAGGCCTTCGGTTGAAGCGATATTGACGATGCGTCCCCAGCCATTCTTTCGCATGTAGGGCAGGGCGGCGCGGATGGCGCGCTGGTGCGATGTCAGCATCACATTGATGCTGGGGCCCCAGCTGTCTTCATATGATTCCTCACCCACCTGTCCGGGGAGCGCGAAACCGGCATTGTTGACGAGAATGTCCATGCCGCCGAAGTGGGAGGCGGCCTCGTCGACCACGCGCTTGATGGCATCCGCATCGCCAACGTCGAGCGCCCAGCCCTTCACATGGCCGATCCCGGCTGCATTGATCTCGTCGACAACGCGATCGACGTTTTCCTTCTTGAGGTCGGTAACGGCAACATTCGCGCCTTCGCGGGCGAAGAGGTGGGCCGTCGCCCGGCCCATGCCGCTGGCGGCGCCGGTGATGAGGGCGGTCTTGCCTTTGATGGAGCGGGAGAGCTCCTGATAGGGGGGCTGGGTCATGCTTTGGGCCTTTTCACTTTAATTGTGCCGGAAAAATTGAGAACAGGGCGGCCGTCTGCGGTGACGATGCCGCGCACGAAGGTGATGGACCGGCCCTGCCGGAGCAGGTCGCCGCGCGCTTCGATCAGCTCGCCCTCACGGGCGCCATCGAGAAACTCGGCATTAAAGCCGATGGTGAGGCCGTAAACGCCCTCCAGGCCCTGATGGCCAATGGCGAACAGGGCATAGTCAGCGAATGTCATCAGGCAGCCACCATGCACCACGCCGCCAGCATTCATGTGCTTGCGCTGCGCCCGGAAGGCCGCAACCGGGCCAATTTCGTCGGTTCGCGTGTAGAACGGGCCTGCTGTGTCATGCTCGAATGGCTCTTCGGGCCAGGTGCGCCAGCCCTTGAACTCGCCCTCTGTCACTTCCGTCGTCACCATTTGCGGCTTGTTCCTCCCTTTTGGCTTTGATACCGCACGGTCACCCTTCGACAAGCGTGCCCCAACGGCATATCATCTTGCCGACAAACATAAATGGGAGCCTCCATATGGCCTTCGATGCCGAAATCCGCGCTGCGCTGATCGAACAGGTGCGCCGCTTCGTGACCGAGAAATGCATACCGATCGAGGCCGAAGTCGGCGACAATGACGCCGTGCCGCAGTCCATCGTGGACGAGATGAAGAATCTTGGCCTGTTCGGCATTGCCGTGCCGGAAGAATACGGCGGCCTCGCCCTCGACATGGAAACCGAATGCCTCGTGGCGTTCGAGCTGGGCCACACCTCGCCGGCCTTCCGGTCGGTAGCAGGAACGAACATTGGTATCGGCAGCCAGGCGCTGGTCCTGTTCGGCACCGAGGCCCAGAAATCCAAATGGCTGCCCGGCATTGCCAGCGGCGACCTGATCGCGAGTTTCGCGCTGACCGAGCCTGAAGCGGGCTCTGACGCAGGCAGCCTGACCACGAAAGCCATCCGTGACGGCGACCATTATGTGCTGAACGGCACCAAGCGCTACATCACCAATGCCAACAAGGCAGACCTGTTCACTGTCATGGCGCGCACAGATCCGTCGACGCCGGGCGCCAAGGGAGTCAGCGCCTTCATCGTCGAGCGCAACACGCCGGGCGTGTCGGTCGGCCAGCCCGAGAAGAAGATGGGCCAGCAGGGCGCGCATATTTGCGACGTGATCTTCGAGAACGCGCGCGTGCCGGTCGAGAACCGTCTGGCGGGCGAGGGCGAAGGCTTCAAGGTGGCCATGAGCGTGCTCGACAAGGGCCGCCTGCATATCTCGGCCGTCGCCACGGGCGTGTCAGAGCGCCTGATCAAGGAAATGGTCAACTATTCGCTGGAACGCAAACAGTTCGGCAAGCCGATCATGGAGCACCAGCTGATCCAGGCGATGATCGCCGACAGCCAGGCCGAGACCTATGCGGCCCGTTGCATGATCCTCGACGCCGCGCGCCGGCGCGATGCGGGTGAGGATGTCACCATGCTCGCCTCGTGTACGAAGCTGTTTGCCACAGAGGCCTGTGGCCGCGTGGCTGACCGCGCCGTGCAGGTGTTCGGCGGGGCCGGTTATGTCACCGACTATGGCATCGAGCGTTTCTACCGCGACGTACGCATCTTCCGCCTCTATGAAGGCACGACTCAAATTCAACAGATCATCATTGCGCGGGAACTAGCCCGCGCTGCCAAGGCGGGGAAGCTCTAGATGTTTGACCATGACCCTACAGACCCGCATGAAGTTGGCCTGAACCCGGACCGCCTTGCGGCCATCCCGGAGTATTTCCAGGCCAATTATCTCGATACGGGTAAACTGCCCTGCATGGCGACGCTGATTTCGCGTGGCGGCGAGATTGCGCTGGAAGACTATTCTGGCACGACGCACATCGGAAGTGGCGAACCCATCGGTCCGCACACGATCTTCCGCATCTATTCGATGACCAAGCCGATCACGTCGCTGGCCGCCATGATGCTGTTCGATGAAGGCAAGCTGCGCCTTGACCATGATGTCAGCCGCTACATTCCCGAATTCGCGGATGTGATGGTCTACGAGAGCGGCGAAGGGGACGATATCAAGACCCGCAAGCCGGATCGCCCGATGAAAGTGCTCGACCTGTTCACGCACACGTCGGGCCTCACCTACGGTTTCATGATGCAGCATCCCGTGGATGCGCTTTACCGCAAGGAAAAGATTGGCCGTCCGGACGAGACGCTGCAGGAGATGTCGCGCCGGCTCGCCAAGCTGCCACTGCAATGCTCACCGGGCGATGAGTGGTGGTATAGTCACTCGATTGACGTGTTGGGCGCGATTGTCGAGATCGCTTCGGGCATGGAGCTTGATGCGTTCTTCCGTGAGCGCATTACCGGCCCGCTCGGCATGCATGATACCGAGTTCTGGGTGCCGGAAGAAAAGATCGACCGCCTGATGGCTTGCTATCAGAAAGACCCGAAAACCGGCGAGACAACGCTGGCAGATGGCGCTGGTGCAGCCTCCCGCCTTTATGCCAAACGGCCAACCCTGCTGAATGGTGGCGGCGGTCTCGTCTCCACTCTGCGCGACTATCACCGTTTCTGCCTGATGATCCTGCGCGGCGGCACGCTTGATGGGGAACGTATCATCAGCCCCAAGACGCTGGAATTCATGCGTCAGAACCATCTTCCCTTTGGCCAGACGATGCGTGACATGGGCAAGTCCATGTTTACGGAAGTCATGTCCGACGGCGTTGGCTTCGGCCTTGGCGGATCGGTCGTCACCGATGTCGTCGCCACCATGCAGCCCGGCAGCGAAGGCACGTTCAGCTGGGGCGGCCTTGCCTCCACCTATTTCTGGATCGACCCCGAAGAAGAGATTATCGGCATCCAGGCAACGCAGCTGATGCCTTCATCTTCTTATCCGATGCGTCAGCAGTTCCAGCAGCTCGCCTATGCGGCGATCGACTGGTGAGCGAGCCGGGGCACAATGCGGTGCGCGAGGCGATCCTCGCGCTGACCGCCGAATGCGGCGTCGGCAAGACGATCAGTGCCGAACAGGCGGCCCGTGCCGTGAGCGAGGAGAACTTCCAGCGCGTGCTCAAGGATGTGCGCGCTGAAGCCGTCCGCCTTGCCAAGGCCGGCACGATCACGATCTATCGCAAGGGCAAGCCGGTGGAGAACCTCGACGCGTTCAAGGGTGTCTATCGTCTCGGACTGCCGCAGGCCTAGACTGCATCACGCAAGGCTGCAGGTCTTATGGCCTGTAGGGGCTGCCATAGCGACGCAGTTCGGTGCGGACGTTTTCACCGGTTATATCCAGCACATAGAGCCTGTCATATTCGGCGGCCTCGTTAATTTCGGTGCCCGGCGCTCCGCCAATATATTCTACCAGTGAGGGAGTTGTGTTGGAATGTCCGACAACCAGAATAGCGCCAGTCTGGGCCTTCAGCTGCCGGGCGAAGGCGGGCAGGTCTGAGGCGTCATAGATGTCGACAGGCATGTCCAGGGCAGCCGCGAGAGGTGCTGCTGTCTGCCTTGTGCGTGCCGTATCGGTGGAATAGATCCGTGTAATTCCGGCCTGTTTCAGTGTAAGCGCCAGTTCCTCAGCCCGGGCGAGGCCTTCCGGCGTAAGGGAGGGATCGTCGCCAGCCTGCTTTTCTGCGTGGCGGACAAGATAGATCACTGTTTCCGGCGGCGGCGACAGGCACGCGGCCAAAGCCATGGCGGCAACTGACAGGCCCACGAAGGCGCGCCGTGACAGGGTCATGCGACCTGAGGTCTGGCCATCGGCTCATCCAGGGAAAAGGCGTATGAGCTGGAGCCGTGCGTGCGCAGATGTTGCAGGCGCTCCCAGCCATCTGACAGCAAGAAACGCTGACCGCGCGGGGCCCACCACATAACGAATCCCGGACCCTGGCTACGGTCGAGCTGCGCCTGCAGGCGGCTCATGCCGGCTGGGTGCGTCTTGCCTGAGTAAACAAAGCTGCGCATGTGCTCGAGTGATGTCCACCCGGCCATCGTGCAGACATCCGGCACGCCAAGGTCGTCCGAATAGGGAAATGCCTGATATAGGTCGCGCCAGTGCCCATTGGGCTCGCGCAGGCCATGTTGATGCCAGTGAAGCCCCTCGAACGAGTCTGCATCCCGGAATATCCGGGGCAGGATCGCCAGGAAAACCCGCACAAACTGATTCTCTAACGTGAACGCACCTGTCGGGCGCGCAGAGTTGAAATGGATCAGCCTGTATTCCATTCAGACGGTCGCCCCCCCGGCCCAAAGATATGGTGCCGGGAAGCTGCCATGGATGGCTTACTCCAATATTAACCGGAGCCGGATTTCTACAATCTGTAGATGATTATTTGCCTTTGAAGGCCGCTTTCCGTTTGCCGAGGAATGCCTTAACGCCTTCAGCGAAATCTTCAGACCGGCCAGCGGTGCGCTGGGACAGGCGTTCGGCCCTGAGCGCGCCTTCGAAATCGCCATCGCATGCCGACCAGATCAGCTTGCGCGTCATGGCGAGCGCCAGTGTCGGGCCTTCGCTCAGCTGCTTGGCGAGCTGCTTGGCGGTGTCCATCAGGGCGTCGTCTTCGACAACCCGGTTGACCAAGCCCCATGACATGGCTTGCTCGGCAGGAATCTTCTCGCCCAGCAATGCCATTTCCATGGCGCGAACGCGGCCGATCGTGCGGGCGAGCAGGTAGGTTGACCCGCCATCGGGCACGAGGCCGATGCGGCGGAAAGCCTGCAGGAAATAGCCACTCTTGGCACAGATCACGAGATCACCGATCAGGCCGAGGGCGCAGCCAACACCGGCTGCGGCGCCGTTCACGGCCGTGATAACCGGGTGGGGATGGTCCTGAATGGCCAGGATGAGCGGGTTATAATGTGTTTCAAGGGCGCGGCCGGCATCGGGCATGGAGCCGGGATGGCTGAGCGATGTACCGCTGCCGGGATTGGCGCCCAGGTTGGCACCAGAGCAGAAGCCCCGGCCTTTACCCGTCAGGATCGTGCAGCGGGCTTCGCGCGCGGCTGTCTCGAAAGCGTGAAGCAGCTCCTGTGCTGTGTCGATGCCGCAGGCGTTCATTGTGGCAGCATCGTCAAAACTGATGATGGCCGTATCGCCGTCGAGTTCGTAGGAAATCTTTGAATAGGCCATCTTTGTTTCTCTCCCGGAAGTTTGTGTCGGCAATCTAGTAAGTTTGCCCGTGTTGTGAACGCCTCACGCGAGGGCAATGCATTTCGCTTTGTTAAGCGCTGAACGCGAGCTACACTATTCACAACCAAGATTAGGAAACGGGAGATTCTGGCATGGCACTCGACAGCGCAACAGGCAGCGGCATGAGCTCCATTCTCACACGCCAAAAGGCGGCAAACCTGCGCGACGGCATTCCGTCGGCCGCAAAACGCATCGAATGGCTCGACAAGTCGATCGACCTGCTCGTCACCCACGGCGATGCGTTCAACGATGCGATGTGCGAGGATTTCGGCCACCGCTCGAAGGACCAGTCGGCTTTCACCGATATTGCCTCGTCGATCGCCGCCCTGAAGTTTGCGAAGAAGCACGTTCACAAATGGATGCAGCCGGACAAACGCGGCGTCGAGTTTCCGCTCAATCTGCTCGGCTCAAAGGCCCAAATCCAGTTCCAGCCGAAGGGCGTGATCGGCGTTATCAGTCCGTGGAATTTTCCGGTCAACCTGACATTCACGCCGCTTGCGGGTGTTTTCGCTGCGGGCAATCGCTGCATGATCAAGCCGTCGGAATTCACCGAGGCGACTTCGGAACTGATGAAGTCCGTGATTGCGCAATATTATGACGAGGAAGAAATGGCCGTGATCACCGGTGGCCCGGAAGTCGGCGCCGAGTTCACCAAGCTGCCTTTCGACCACATCCTCTTTACCGGCGCGACATCTGTTGCCAAGCACGTCATGCGTGCGGCAGCCGATAATCTTGTTCCGCTCACGCTTGAACTGGGCGGCAAGAGCCCGGTCATTCTCGGCCGCTCCGCCGACATGCAGAAGGCCGCGAACCGCATCATGGCTGGCAAGACGCTCAATGCCGGGCAGATCTGCCTGGCGCCGGACTATGCCTTCGTGCCCAAGGAAAAGACCGCCGAGTTTACGGCCGCTGCCACCAGCGCCGTCCAGAAAATGTATGCGAGCGGCCTTAAGGACAATGACGATTACACATCCATCGTCAACCAGCGCCACTATGATCGCATCATGGGCTATATCGAGGATGCACGCGCCAAAGGCGCAGAAGTGATCGAGATCAATCCGACCGGAGACAATTTCTCGCAGCAGCCACACCACAAGATCGCCCCGCACATTATCGTCGATCCGACGGACGACATGAGCGTGATGCAGGACGAGATCTTCGGCCCGATCCTGCCAATCAAGTCCTATGGCGAGACGAGTGATGCAATTGCCTACATCAACGCCCATGACCGGCCGCTGGGCCTTTACTATTTCGGCGAAGACTCGGCCGAGCGCGATAATGTGCTCAATAATACAACTTCAGGCGGCGTAACGGTCAATGACGTGGTCTTCCATGTCGCACAGGAAGACCTGCCGTTCGGCGGTGTCGGTCCATCCGGCATGGGCAGCTATCATGGTCGTGAGGGTTTCTACGAGTTCAGCCACAGAAAGTCTGTCTACACGCAGACGGGCAGTGAGATGCTCGCCATGATCCGGCCGCCTTATGGCGACGCGTTCCGAAAGCAGGTCAAAGGTCGTCTCAAGCGCTGAGGTTTACTAGATCCGCTTGCAAGGCGCCTTCGGGCCCGGGTCAACGAGAGAGGCCAGGACATGTTGAGCTCGCTTGAAGGCTTCAAGTCGGTCGTTCTCGATCAGCTTGGTGAAGGCGTAATCGTTGCTGATGCTGATGGCTGCATCATCAGCGTCAACAGGGCGGCGGAGCTCATACATGGCCGCGCCATGCTGGGCGGGGAGCCTGCTTCATATACCGAAGACTATGAGCTTCTCACCATGGATGGCGACACTTATCCGCCGGGAGAGCTGCCGCTCGCGCGCGCGGTTTTGAGGGGCGAGCATGTCGTTGAGGAGCCCTGGAAGATACGCCGTCCCGACGGATCGGTGGTTATTGCGGTTGGCACAGCGCGGCCCATCATTGATGCTGAAGGCAAGCAGATCGGCTCTGTTCTGACGCTTCGGGACGATACGCGGCGGGTTCAGGCAGAGCAGGACTTGCTCAAGGCCATCGAGATGAAAGAGCTGCTCCTTTTCGAAGTCAACCATCGCGTTCGCAACAGTCTCCAGATCGTGGCCTCACTGATCGCTTTGCCCATGAAGCGCATTGATGATGAAATTGCGCGTGAGACATTGGCGCTGACACGTCAGCGGATCGAAGTGATCACGGCAACCCATCGGAGCCTGTACGAGCTTGGTACGCACGACCATGTCGACTGCGCAACGCTCCTGCCGGACCTCTGCGCCGCGGTGGTGCAGACCTATTCGGTCAATGATCATATCCAGATGTCATGCGAGGTGCGCGGCGAGATCGTACTGCCGGTCAGCAAGGCTGTTTCCGTCTGCCTTGCCGTGACGGAGCTTGTCACCAATGCGTGCAAATACGCTTTCGCAGGGCGCAAGGAAGGCATGGTCCGTGTGCTGTTGGAACATACCGGCGACGTCGTGCGCATCGAAGTCGAGGATAATGGCGTAGGCATGCCTGATCCCGTGCCGCATGCGAAGCAGCGCGGCATCGGCACGATCCTGGTCGATTCGCTGGCGCAATCGGTCGGCGCCGTCGTTGAAGTCGAAACAGGTGAAAGTGGGACGCGGTTCACGATCACGTTCAGCCGCCCGGCTGAGGAGCGCGATTTCTCGTCTTCACTGATCGCAAACCGGCGCAGGACAGCCGGTATGGCTGCTGCGCCGATAGAGGGAGCTTAGCGCTTCAGGAAGGCCGGCACGTCGTCGCCGAAGCCCTTCACACGCTCAGGTGCGGGCGCGAGGATCAAATCGTCATCCTTGCGCTTCTGGTCACGGGGCGGGCGACCACCACGTGAGCCACGATCCGAACGGGCTGGCTTCTCGGCCGTATCCGCTTTGTCTGTCGACTCGGTCTTGTCAGCCTTGGGCGCGCGTTCGCGTTTCGGACGTTCGGTCCGTTCGGCTTTTTCAGCGCGTTCTGGTTTCTCGGTACGCTCCGGCTTTTCAGCACGTTCCGGCTTCTCGGCACGTTGCGGCTTTTCAGCGACTTCGGCTTCGGCCTTGGGGGCTTCCTCGGTCTTTTCGACCTTGGGCGCATCGTCAACAGCTGTCTGGCGCGAACGGCCGCGTTCGGGGCGGTCACCACGGCCACGGCTGCTGCTTCCGCTGCTGCGGCTGCTGCCACCACTGCGTCCGCCACGGCTGGAACGCTCTTCCGGCGGCAGGTTTTCCAGCTCTTCGAGCAGGCCTTCTGGCATGTAGTCTTCGACGTCCTGCTGGATCATCTTGAGGACAAAGCCCCAGGACTTCTCGTCGCTCGGCGAGACAACCGTGAAGCTCTTACCGCTCCGGCCAGCGCGACCCGTCCGGCCGATCCGGTGGACATAGTCTTCGTCTTTCGGTGGCGGCGAATAGTTGAACACGTGGTCGACATCCGGAATGTCGAGCCCGCGCGCGGCCACATCAGAAGCCACAAGCAGTTTCAGGTCGCCGTCGCGGAAGCGCTGAAGCACTTCGGTTCGGAAAGCCTGCGGCAGGTCGCCGTGGATGGCGGCGGCGTCATGGCCATGTTTCTGCAGGGACGAAGCAACGATATCGACTTCGACCTTGCGGTTGCAGAACACGATACCGTTTTTTACGTCGCAAGACTCGATCACGCGGCGCAGCGCGGTGCGCTTGGCCTTGGCATCATTGCTCGGGATATGGACGACATGCTGCGTGATCGTCTTGGCGGCGTCCGTCGGGCGCGCGACTTCGATCTTTACAGGATTGATCTGAAAGCTCTTGGCGAGCCGCTGGATGTCGGTCGGGAAGGTTGCCGAGAAGAGCAGTGTCTGGCGCTTCGCGGGCAGTTTTGCGACGATTTTCTCGATGTCAGGGATAAAGCCCATGTCGAGCATGCGGTCGGCTTCATCGATGATGAGGTAATCGACGCCCATCAACAGCAGCTTGCCGCGCTCGAACTGGTCCATCAGGCGACCCGGTGTCGCGATCAGAACATCAACGCCGCGCTGGAGCAGGCCTTCCTGTTCCTTGAAGCTCACGCCGCCAATCAGGAGCGCCATGGTGAGCTTGAGATGTTTGCCGTATTTCTCGAAATTCTCGGCGACCTGCGCGGCGAGCTCGCGCGTCGGGCAGAGAATCAGGCAGCGCGGCATGCGGGCCCGTGCCCGGCCACGCGCAAGGCGGTGGATCATCGGCAGCACGAAAGCGGCCGTCTTGCCGGTGCCGGTCTGGGCAATGCCCGTCACGTCGCCGCCGGAAAGAATGTGGGGGATTGCTTCAAGCTGGATCGGCGTGGGGGTTGTGTACCCAGCTTCTTCTACAGCTTTCAGCACGTTCGGCCCGAGGCCGAGATCTGCAAATGTTACGTCGTTCAAAGTGTTTCCAGTCCAAGGATTGTTGATAATACCCGACGCTGCCCGAATGGCAGCCTTGCCGGGCGAATCCTGAGCCCGGAGCGTCTGTTGCGGTGCACATAATGCAAAAACGCCCGCCAGTACAGGCGGGCGTCTCAGTTTCCGTAAATTCACGGATAAGGTCGTATCTGATTAACCAAGGTTCTTGTTGGCGAAGTCCCAGTTGATCAGGTTGTTGAGGAACGCGTCCATATAGTTTGGACGGCTGTTCTGGTAGTCCAGGTAATAGGCGTGTTCCCAGACATCCATTGTCAGGATCGGCGTCACACCGGCCTCCGTCAGCGGTGTTTCGGCATTTGGCGTCTTGGTGATGGCCAGTTTGCCATCTTTCAGGACCAGCCATGCCCAGCCAGAACCGAACTGGCCGCCACCGGCTGCCTTGAAGTCCTTTACGAACTGGTCATAGCCGCCAAGATCGCTTTCGATCTTCTCGGCAATCTTGCCGGTCGGCTTGCCGCCGCCATTTGGTTTCATCGAGTGCCAGTAGAACGTGTGGTTCCACACCTGAGCGGCATTGTTGAAGAGGCCGGCCTTGGATTTGTCAGCTGCAGCGACCTTGATGATCTCTTCAAGCGACTTGTCCGCGAGGTCCGTGCCTTCGATCAGGCCGTTGAGATTGGTCACATAGGCCTGATGGTGCTTGCCATAGTGAAAGTTGAGGGTCTCCTCGGAAACGTGAGGAGCGAGGTCTCCGCGTCCATAAGGGAGGTCGGGAAGGGAAAAAGCCATGAGATCGTCCTTTCTTGCATAACATTGACTGGTGTATCAGCGCGTCTTCCCACATATGGGTTCCATGTCAAACGAGACTAGTCCCCTGAGCAAAACACAATGGAAGGCGATTGACGCCCGCGTGAAGCGCGTGGACGAAGATCGCTGGATATCCAGTCGTTTCGCCCCCGAAATATACCGGAATGCCCTCATAGCACTTTATGCGCTGGCATACGAGTTGGCCCGCGTCCGGCTGGCCGTCACGGAAGATACGCTCGGCGCCATCCGCTTCCAGTGGTGGCGCGATGCCCTGTCCGAGATCGAGGCCGAGCAGACCCCGCGCGCGCATGATGTCTGCCTCGCCATCTATGAGGAAGTCGCCTGCCAGCGCCTGAAGGTCGGCGCCCTGCAGAAACTGGTCGATGGCTATCAGGCCGCTTTCGAAGCCGAGGACCGCTCCCGTGAGCCGGAGGCCTGGCTCGCCGCCGTCGCGGCCAGCGTACTGGCTGGCGCCCATGGCTGGGGCACGGAAATCCAGGAAATCGCGCCAGCCTATGCTGCCACCCGGCGCAGCGAGACCAAGGCCTTTGGCCCGCATGTCGCACCGGCTCCCAAACCGATCCGCCCGGCGATTGCCCATTTCCGCCTGCGCAAGTTCTACTCGGAAGGCCGCAATCCAAACCCGGTCACAAAACGCCTCTGCATCATGAAAGCCATGAATACGGGGCAGGTTTGACACTCTGAGCGCTGAATAATTCTGGAACTGGCACGGCAATTGTGCGCTTCTCCTGTCAAGGCAGGAGAAATTACATGAGAATTCCAACCATCGCATCCGCTGCGCTTATCATGGCGCTTGGCGCAACACTGGGTGCCTGCAATGGCAACCAGACGCGGCCAATCGAGACTGGCTTTGGTCCGTCCCCCGACCTGCCGCAGCCGAAGAACAAGCTCTTGCCCACCGTCAATATCGCCACCGCCAAGGCGTGGACGGGCGACGCGAAGCCAACCCCTGCTGCGGGCCTCTCCGTCAATCAGTTTGCGGCCAATCTCGATCACCCCCGCTGGCTCTACCAGCTGCCCAATGGCGATGTGCTGGTGGCAGAAACCAATGGTCCGCCACGCCCGGAGGATGGTGATGGCATCCGCGGCTTCTTCATGAAGCGCGTCATGGCCAAGGCCGGCGCCGGCGTGCCCAGCGCCAACCGCATATCCCTGCTGCGCGACGCGAATGGTGACGGTGTCGCTGAAACCCACACCACATTCCTCAGCGGCCTCAATTCGCCCTTCGGCATGACGCTGGTCGGCGACACGCTCTACATCGCGGACACTGATGCCATCGTCACCGTGCCCTATGTCGAAGGTGAAACGACGAGCTCGGCGACGCCTGAAACCTTCTTTGCCCTGCCGGCCGGAGAGATAAACCACCACTGGACCAAGAACGTTATCGCCAGCCCTGATGGCACCAAGCTATATGCGTCTGTCGGCTCGAACAGCAATGTCGCCGAAAACGGCATCGAAGCCGAAGAAGGCCGCGCCGCGATCTGGGAAATCGATATCGCCTCGCGCGAGGGCCGCGTCTTCGCCCAGGGCCTGCGCAATCCTGTCGGCATGGACATTGATCCTGCGACAGGCACGCTTTTCACGGTCGTGAACGAGCGCGATGAACTCGGCAACAATCTCGTGCCGGACTATCTCACCTCGGTGAAAGACAGTGCTTTCTACGGCTGGCCTTACAGCTATTACGGCCAGAACGTCGACACCCGCGTCGAGCCGCAAAAGCCGGATCTCGTCGCCAGTGCGATCGCGCCTGACTATGCGCTTGGGTCGCACACGGCCTCGCTCGGTCTCGATGTCACCAGCGGTTCGACCGGCCCCATGGCCACGCAATACGGCGAGGGCGCTTACATTGGCCAGCATGGCTCGTGGAACCGCAAACCGCGCAGCGGCTACAAGGTCATCTTCGTGCCATTTGCCAATGGCCTGCCATCAGGCGAGCCAACCACAGTGCTCGATGATTTCATGACAGATGACACAGCCCATGGCCGTCCTGTCGGCGTGCTGCTCGACCACTCCGGCGGCCTCCTCGTCGCCGATGATGTCGGCAACCGCATCTGGCGTGTCACGGCGGAATAAAAGACGCTACTCGGCTGGCACCAGCTCGGCTTCGCCAGCCAGCCACGCATCCACATCTTCCAGCGCGCGCACGGCCTGGGCCATCTTCTTGGCACGGCCCTTGTCCTTGCCGCGCAGGCGTTTGCCGTCCGGACCGACCTTGGAATAGTCGGTGATGTCCGGGAACAGGCCAAAGTTCACGTTCATCGGCTGGAACGTCTGCTTGCCCTGCAAGTGGCCGCCCGTGATGTGCAGCACCAGCGAACCGAGGGCCGTTGTCGCCGGCGGCGGTAGCAGGGTGCGGCCGAGCCGCTCCGCGGCGGCAAAGCGCCCCGCGAGCAGGCCCATGGCCGCGCTCTCGACATAGCCTTCAACGCCCGTCACCTGACCCGCAAAGCGCAGGCGCGGCATGGATTTCATGCGCAGCTGCTTGTCCAGCAGTTTCGGCGAATTCAGGAACGTGTTGCGGTGGATGCCGCCGAGCCGCGCGAACTCAGCCTTCTCAAGGCCCGGAATCATGCGGAAGATTTCCGCCTGCGCGCCATGTTTCAGCTTGGTCTGGAAACCCACCATGTTCCACAGCGTGCCAAGCGCATTGTCCTGGCGCAGCTGCACCACGGCGTGCGATTTAACGGTCGGGTCGTGCGGATTGGTCAGGCCGACCGGCTTCATCGGTCCGAAGCGCAGCGTCTCGCGCCCGCGCTCGGCCATCACTTCAATCGGCAGGCAGCCTTCGAAATAGGGTGTGTCCTTTTCCCAGTCCTTGAACTCGGTCTTCGGCGCCGCGATCAGCGCGTCGAGGAAGGCATTGTACTGGGCTTCGTCCATCGCGCAGTTGATATAGGCCGCCGTGTCGCCGCCGGGGCCGGGCTTGTCGTACCGGCTCTGGCGCCAGGCCTTCGTCATGTCGACGGAGTCCATGTAGATGATCGGCGCGATGGCGTCGAAGAAGGCAAGGTCGCCTTCGCCCGTATGCGCATGGATCGCCTCGGCGAGCGGCAGCGACGTCAGCGGCCCCGTCGCAATGATCACGCTGTCCCAGTCTTCGGGCGGAATACCAGTGATTTCCTCGCGCACGACGGTGACCAGCGGATGGGCTTCCAGCTTGGCCGTGATCGCCTCGGCAAAGCCCTCGCGGTCCACCGCCAGCGCGCTGCCGGCGGGCACCTGATGGTCTGCTGCCGTGGTAATGATCAGGCCGCCTGCGCGGCGCATTTCCTCGTGCAGCACGCCCACGGCATTGGTCGTATGGTCGTCAGAACGGAAGGAATTTGAACAGACGAGTTCGGCCAACTGGTCGGTCTGGTGGGCTTCTGTGCCCTTTACGCCCCGCATTTCGTGCAGGATCACGGGTACGCCCGCGCTCGCTGCCTGCCATGCCGCTTCCGACCCGGCCATTCCGCCGCCGATAATGTGAATAGGTTTGATGCTCATCAGTGGGACATGCGCAGGCCAGCCACGCGCGTCAAGATGGTGTTTGCCGCCCGGCGCCTTGCGGTTTAGGTGTGGAAACGATGAGGAGTCGCACAATGGACGTGAAGCTGCCCGTTGCTGGATTGGTTGCCGAGGCTTGGGGCCTTGCGCTCCGCGCCGCCCTGCCGAGCCTTCCCTGGCTGGCCGGACTGATGGTCCTAGCCGGGCTTTACAGGCTTGGGCTCGGTGTTGACGCGGGTGCCATGATCAACATGTTCCTGCTGGTCGCTGTCTTTGCTGCGGGCGTGGCTTTCTCGCTGCGGGCCTATCGCAGCATGCTCGGCACTGCGCCCGGCAGTTTCCTCCAGCTCGCCCACGCCAATCTAGCGATCTACATGGCCTTCCTGTTCGTCGGCGTGTTCATCGGCTTTTTTCTCGCCATTCTCCCCGGCATTCTGCTGGAAGCATCCGGCCGGACCGATCTCGACGCGAAAACCGATCCTGCCGTCGTGCAGGCGGCTTTCATGGACATGTTGCCCACGGCCTATGGCGCTGTTTTCGTCGTGGCCTGCGCCCTCGGCCTCTGGGCGCTCTGTTTCTTTGCCGTGCGCCTTTTGCTCGTCGGTGCAGCGACGGCCAGCCGCGGCGAGACAATGGTGTTCCGCACATGGCCGTGGACCAAGGGCCATGCATTCCGCCTGAGCATCGCCGCATTCGCCACGCATGTCGGGCCATTCTTCGCCGCGATCGCCGTGAATGCCGTCCTGGCGCCCACGCTCGGCACCAGCCCGGTTGGCCTCTTCATCGGCGGCGCGCTTGGCGTACTCCTGCTGGCGCCGTTCCTGCTCGCGGGCCACGGCCTCGCCGTCAGCGCCCTCCCGCGCCTTGCACCGGCGACGGCTGAAACACCGGCGATTGCCCCTGTCACATAAATCGCATTAGTCTGCGCCATAGCCATGGTCGGGGGACAGCATGCAGACACAATTTTCATTTGAGGGCGCGTTATCGAACGCATTCCGGGCGGCGCATGTGCGCAGTTTCCCCTGGCTGTTCGCCGCCGCATACGCAATTGCCTTTACGCTTTTCGGGTTCCTGATCGCCTTTCTCGCCAAGGACGCGTTCCTTGCTGTGGCCGACGGCTTCGAAAGGCTGACGGCATCAGATTTCGACGAGAGCTATCCACGCGCCATGCTCCGCCTGATGTTCGGCATGCTGGCGCCGCTCATTCCATGGGGCATCACGGCAAGTCTCGGTTCCTGGGCCATTTGGGCCATGTTCGAGTCAGCGTCCCAGCGGCGCTACGTCCGTGACGAGCGCTTTTCCCTAAGGTTCGGCGCCGACGAATTACGCATGATGGCTGTCGGCTTCTTCTGGTCACTCTTCTACATTGTGTGTTTCGGTTTGCCGGGGCTCATGGTGTTCAACGGCATGGTCGGCATGCTGGATATTGCTGCCAGCGACCTTACCGAAAATGAGGTAGCGCGCCGCATCCTTCCGGTCGTTTTTGGCAGCATGGGGCTCATTCTGCTTATCCTGCCGGTCTATGTCTTCTTCGCAACGCGCCTCGCGCCCTGCTTCGCCATGACGATCAAGGACCGCAGAATCGTTTTCTTTGATGCCTGGAATGTTTCACGCGGGCGCTTCTGGCCCATTCTGGGCGCCTTCGTCATCCTGTCCATTGGCGGCAGTGTGGTCGCCAGCATCGTCAGCCAGGTTCTGCAGGTTGGTATCATGATGCCCTTCATGGGCGGCATCGACGATGTGGAATCGGCCGATGATCTTTTCCGGATCATTCTGTCGCCGACCTTCCTTGTGCCGGTGGCCGTTTACGCACTGGGGCGGCTCTTCATGTCCGGCCTCCTTCAGCATTTCACCGGCGCACCTGCGGCCTTTGCGGCCCGCCACGATCCGCGCGGCGGCGTGGATGACGCGGCGCGCATGGCTGTCTTTGACTGATCAGGGAGGACAAGATGCCCAATCTCGATTTCAATTTCGGCAATGCCCTGTTCCACTTCCGCCGCACAGGCGGGCCGCGCGGGTTCCTGTGGAAATTCACCCTGTCCTTTGCGCTCGTGACCCTCATTCTGCAGGCCGTCAGCATTTGGCTGCAGTGGCCAATCTATGAAATCTACCTCCGGATCCTTAGAGACGGGGGTGAGTTCAGCCGCCATATCAGCGATCTCGAAGCGGTATCGATGCGGTCGAATATCACCGGGCTGCTCTTTGCGCCTATTGGCCTCCTCAGCTGGCTCATGTTCGAAACGGCGAGCCAGCGCCGCTACATGAGAGCAGAGGGATTTGGGTTGCGCATCGGCGCAGATGAAGGGCGTGTGCTGATCGTGGGCCTGATGTGGATGGCGATGTATATCGCAGCCTACATCGCGCTCATCCCGGTCATCATCATCGTCATCGTCGTGGCCGCGATAGGCGGGCAAAGCGCCCTGCCAGTCGTCATTGCCCTCGGTGTCGTCCTGGGGCTTGTCTATATCCTGGCGCTGTTGTGGTTCTCTGCGCGCTTTTCGGCAGCAAGTGCACTGACGATCAGGGACAGGCAGATCCGGTTCTTCGAGTCGTGGGCCGTTACCCGGAACAAGGGCTGGACCATTGTCGGCACATGGCTCGTGGCTTTTGCTGCATTGGCCTTCGTGTTTGCCGTTCTTCTTTGCCTGGTCGTGCTGGCCGGCGCCTCGTTTGTCGACCTTGATTGGCCGCAGGAGGAAGGGGGGACAATGGGCTTTAGCCAGTTCCTGCTTCTGCTTTACCGGACGTCGCTTGGGGCACTCTTGGCAATCGGCATTGCAGGCAGTGCCGCCACGCTGGTGCAAGGCATTTTCCAGCACGTATTTGGTGGCGCCGCCGCGCTGGCGGCCAGGACAGACCCCAACTGGCTTGGCGAGTCGGAGATCTCCAGCACGTTCAGCTAGGGACTATTTCGCTTTGCTCGTCGCCTTCGACTTGCTTTTCGCCGCTGGTTTTGGCTTGGCGGCAGTCTTTGGCTTCGCGGTCTTCTTCGGTGCCTCAGCCTTCTCAGCCGCTGCCACAGGCGTCTTTGCCCGCTCGCGCTTGTTGCGCTGGGCGCGGCGCTCATCATGGCGGCGGAACGTCTCGGCGAGGAACCGGCCTGTCCAGCTTTCCTTCGTTGCCGCAATGTCTTCCGGCGTACCGGCCGCGATCAGCTGGCCGCCGCCATCGCCACCTTCCGGACCGATGTCCAGCACCCAGTCAGCTGTCTTCACGACATCCAGGTTATGCTCGATCACCACGACCGTATTCCCGGCATCGACCAGCTCGTGCAGCACTTCCAGCAGCTTGCGCACGTCATCGAAGTGCAGGCCCGTCGTCGGCTCATCCAGAATGTACAGCGTACGTCCCGTCGCGCGCTTCGCCAGCTCCTTGGCCAGCTTCACGCGTTGTGCCTCGCCGCCTGACAGCGTCGTCGCCTGCTGGCCAACCTGGACATAGCCAAGCCCCACCTGCACCAGCGTCTCCATCTTCGTCGCAATCGCCGGCACCGCCGAGAAGAATTTCGCCGCCTCTTCAACCGTCATGTCCAGCACGTCGGCAATCGACTTGCCCTTGAACAGCACTTCCAGCGTCTCGCGATTGTAGCGCTTGCCCTTGCAGGTCTCGCAGGTCACGTACACGTCCGGCAGGAAGTGCATCTCGATCTTGATGACGCCGTCGCCCTGACAGGCTTCACAGCGCCCACCCTTCACGTTGAAGCTGAAGCGTCCGGCCTTGTAGCCGCGCGCCTTGGATTCCGGCAGGCCGGTGAACCAGTCGCGGATCGGCCCGAAGGCGCCCGTATAGGTTGCCGGGTTCGAGCGCGGCGTGCGCCCGATCGGGCTTTGGTCAATATCGATCACCTTGTCGAGATTTTCGAGGCCCTCGAGGCTGTCATAGGGCTGCGGCGGGCTGGACGCGCCGTTCAGCTTGCGTGCCAGAGCCTTGTAAAGCGTCTCGATGATGAGCGTGGATTTGCCGCCGCCGGACACGCCCGTGATGCAGGTGAAGCTGCCGAGCGGGATCGTCGCAGTGACGTTCTTGAGGTTGTTGCCCGTCGCGCCCTTGAGCGTGATCTTGCGCTTTGCCTTCTCCACCGGGCGGCGTTTCGGGATCGGTATTTCCCGCGTGCCGTTCAGGTAATCCGCCGTCATGCTTTTCGGGTTCGCCAGCACTTCTTCAGGCGTGCCCTCGGCGATGATTTCGCCGCCATGAATGCCTGCTGCCGGTCCCATGTCGATCACATGGTCCGCCATCAGGATGGCGTCCTCGTCATGCTCCACCACGATCACGGAATTGCCGAGATCGCGCAGCCGCTTCAGCGTTTCCAGAAGGCGCGCATTGTCCCGCTGGTGCAGGCCGATCGACGGCTCGTCGAGCACGTAGAGCACGCCTGTCAGGCCCGAACCGATTTGGCTGGCGAGGCGAATCCGCTGGCTCTCGCCGCCCGACAGCGTGCCCGAGCCGCGGCTCAGCGTCAGGTATTCAAGCCCCACGTCATTTAGGAAGTTCAGCCGGTCATTGATCTCTTTCAGAATGCGCGAAGCAATTTCGTTCTGCTGCTTGGTCAGCGTCTTGGACACTTTGCCGAACCAGTCGCCAGCATCCTTGATCGAGAACTCGGCCGCCGATGAAATATCCAGCGTTGCGATCTTCACGGCCAGCGCCTGCGGCTTCAACCGCTTGCCGCCGCAGGCGGGGCAGGGCGCTGCCGACTGGAATTTCGCGACTTCCTCACGCACCCACGCGGAATCCGTCTCGCGATAGCGCCGCTCGAGGTTCGGGATAACGCCTTCGAACGTCTTTTTCACTTCGTAGCGGCGCATGCCGTCATCGTAGACGAACTTGATCTCTTCCTCGCCGGTGCCGTGCAGGATCATCTGGTGGATGTCCTCGGACAACTTGTTCCAAGGCTTCTTGAGGTCGAACCGGTAATGTACCGACAGGGCCTGCAGCGTCTGCGTCTGGTAGGGTGAGGTCGACTTTGCCCAGGGCGCAATCGCCCCGTTCAGCATGTCGAGATCCTTGTCCGGCACTACGAGATCCGCGTCCACCTTCAGCTGGTTGCCAAGACCGTCACAGGTTGGGCAGGCGCCGAACGGGTTGTTGAACGAGAACAGGCGCGGCTCGATCTCCGAGATCGTGAAGCCGGAAACAGGGCAGGCGAAATTGGCGCTATAGGTGATGCGCTTCGGTTCGGTCTCGCCCTCTTCAAGATCGGCATATTCGGCCAGCGCGATGCCCTGCGCGAGGCCAAGCGCCGTCTCGAAACTCTCGGCGAGGCGCTGCTGCATGCCTTCACGCACGACCACGCGGTCCACGACCACGTCGATGTCATGCTTGAACTTCTTGTCGAGCTTTGGCGGGTTTTCCAGCTCGTGGAATTCCCCGTCCACCTTCACGCGCTGGTAGCCATTCTTGAGCAGTTCGGCGAATTCCTTGCGATACTCGCCCTTGCGGCCACGGATCATCGGCGCCAGCAGGTAGAGCCGCGTACCTTCGGGCAGCTCCATCGTCCGGTCGACCATTTGCGTTACGGTCTGGCTCTCGATCGGCAGGCCGGTCGCCGGCGAATAGGGAATGCCAACGCGCGCCCAGAGGAGGCGCATATAGTCGTAGATCTCGGTAACCGTGCCGACAGTCGAGCGCGGGTTCCGGCTTGTCGTTTTTTGCTCAATGGAGATCGCGGGCGAAAGGCCCTCGATGCTTTCCACGTCCGGCTTCTGCATCAGCTCGAGGAACTGGCGGGCATAGGCCGACAGGCTTTCCACATAGCGCCGCTGCCCCTCGGCATAGATCGTGTCGAATGCCAGCGAGGATTTGCCCGAGCCTGACAGGCCGGTCATCACCACAAGCTCACCGCGTGGAATGTCCACGTCGATATTCTTGAGGTTGTGTTCCTTGGCTCCGCGCACGCGGATGAAAGGCGATTCTAGTCGGGCCATATGAAAAAAGCTCGTTACGGTGGCGAAACAGGTATGGGAGTGTTGCTAGGCTCTATGTGTGGCGTGAGTCCAGCTTGACCACAAGAACAAAGTGTGAACATTTGTCAGTCGCTGCTTTTTTCACCCCGGCCTGTGGAAATACGGCTGGGGAGGCGACAGGCGAGGCCGGTCGCGGTAGAAGAAAACAGATTCGATAATGAAACAAGCCTGAGCGGAGATGGATAGATGGCAGGATCAGTGAACAAGGTCATTCTTATTGGCAATGTCGGGCAGGATCCCGAGGTTCGCCAGTTCCAGAATGGCGGCCAGGTCGCCAGCTTCACGCTGGCCACGTCCGAGACATGGAAGGACAAGGCAACCGGCGAGCGCAAGGAAAAAACCGAGTGGCATCGCATCTCGATCCTCAGCGAAGGCCTCGTCCGCGTCGTCCAGAGCTATGTGAAGAAGGGCTCCAAGCTCTACATCGAAGGCCAGCTCGAAACCCGCAAGTGGCAGGACAAGGACGGCCAGGACAAGTACACGACTGAAGTCGTCCTGCGCGGCTTTGGTGGCACGCTCACCATGCTCGACAGCGCGGGTGACCGCGCAGGTGGCGGCGCCCGTTCCGGCGGAAACGATTTCGGCTCCCAGCAGGGCGGCGCCCGCAAGATGAGCGGCCCAGCCGAAAGCTTCAGCCAGGACCTCGATGACGAGATCCCATTCTAGGAACTACTGCATGCAGCGCCTGACCGCTCGCCCCTCACGCATTGCCGCCGGCCTCCTGATGGGCGCTGTCGCGGCTGTGCTGGGGGCGTGCATGTCCATGGTGCCGCCGCCTGAGCTCTCGGCAAGCGTTGTGGCAGAGGGCGTTGACCCGGCCACATCCACGCTGGTCATCTACCGGCTGGAAGACGAGCGCACCTGGATCAGCAATCCGGACCGCGCGGCAACGCGCTTCACGCCTGCCTCCACCTCGAAAATCCCGCATACGCTGATTGCCATCGAAACCGGTGCCGTCACCGGCCCGGACGAGGTCTTCAAATGGGACGGCCAGAAGCGCTTTCTGGACAGCTGGAACGAGGACCAGACCTTCGGGGATGCTTTCAAGCGGTCCACGGTCTGGATATTCCAGACCGTCACGCCGCGCATAGGTCCGGCCGCGCTGCACGACTGGTTGCAGCAATTTGACTATGGCAATGCCGACGTCGGCCCGGCTGACAATGTCACGCAATACTGGCTGACAGGCCCGCTGGCGATCTCCGCCGAGGAGCAGGTCGCTTTCCTGTCCCATCTTGCTCGCCGCACGCTGCCGCTCTCTGCGCGCACGTATGACCTCGCCGTGCCGGTCATGGTGGCCGATTCCGGTCCCGGCTGGACGCTATACGGCAAGACGGGCTGGAAAAGCGTCGAGGGAGAGCCAGAAATCGGGTGGTTCGTCGGCTGGCTGGAGCAGACTGGCGGCGAAGCGCCCGGCACCTATGCCTTCGCCTTCAACATGGACATGGCAAATCCCGATTCCGACCTGCCCAAGCGCAAGTCCGTGGTCCTGCGCGCCCTGTCTGATCTCGGCGCGCTCCCGGCTGCCAACTAGGCCGGCGCGTTTCGGGCTTTTTGGGCCTGTCCGGGCTCTATTCGGGCCGTTTTCGGGCTTTTTACGTGCATGTATTCGTGCAGTTTTTTGCCACTTCCGCGGGTCGTCCGCCAACTGCTAAAACACCCCCGAAAGGGTGGCTTTCCACACCCCCGGCTGCTAAGGTTTTCCTCAGTGATTATGGGCGATTCGGGCCAGTGCCCCGCCCTTCGAGACCGGACACGCAGAAAGCCCTTCCATGAGCGACGATACGACCCCGCCGGACGAGCCGGAAACCCCTGAGAATTCGGGTGAAAACCCAGCCCTTCCGGATGGAATTGAGCTGATTTCAATCGAATCCGAGCTCAAAAGCTCCTATCTCGACTATGCGATGAGCGTCATCGTCAGCCGGGCGCTGCCGGACGTACGCGACGGCCTGAAGCCCGTTCACCGCCGTATCCTTTATGGCATGCAGGTCGGTGGCAACACGCCGGACAAGCCGTACAAAAAATCCGCCAACATCGTCGGCGCCGTCATGGGTAACTTCCACCCGCACGGCGACAGCGCGATCTATGACGCCCTCGTGCGCCTGGCTCAGCCCTTCTCGATGGGCCTGCCAATGGTCGACGGGCAGGGTAACTTCGGCTCGATCGACAACGATCCCCCGGCCGCCATGCGTTACACCGAAAGCCGCATGACCAAGGCAGCGACCTACCTGCTCGCCGATATCGACAAGGACACGGTCAACTTCCAGGACACGTATGACGGTTCCCAGCAGGAGCCGATGGTCCTGCCGGCCCAGTTCCCGAACCTGCTCGTCAATGGCGGCGGCGGCATCGCGGTCGGCATGGCCACAAACATCCCGCCGCACAATCTCGGCGAAGTCGTGGATGCCACGCTGGCCGTGATCGAAGACCCGACCATCGATGATGAGGCCCTGCTTGAAATCGTCCCCGGTCCTGACTTCCCCACCGGCGGCCTCATCATGGGCCATGCCGGCAGCCGCAAGGGCCTGACCACGGGCCGCGGCTCGGTCATCATGCGCTCCAAAACGGAGATCGAAGAGGCCAAGAACGGCCGTCAGGCCATCGTTGTCACCGAGATCCCGTATCAGGTGAACAAGGCCGCGATGATCACCAAAATCGCCGAACTCGTGCGCGAAAAGCGCGTCGAAGGCATCTCCGACCTGCGCGACGAATCCGACCGCAACGGCATCCGTGTCGTCATCGAGCTGAAAAAGGATGCCAGCGCCGAAGTCGTGCTGAACCAGCTTTTCCGCTTCAGCCAGCTGCAGACCAGTTTCGGCGTCAACATGCTTGCCCTCAATGGCGGCCGCCCGGAACTGATGAACCTGCGCAAGGTGCTCGACTACTTCATCACCTTCCGTGAGGAAGTCATCGTTCGCCGCACCAAGTTCGAGCTCAACAAGGCCCGCGACCGCGCGCACGTCTTGGTCGGCCTGGCGCTTGCCGTGGCCAACATTGACGAAGTCATCCGCATCATCCGCCACGCGCCCGATCCGGCAACCGCCCGCGAGCAATTGCTCGCCAAGGCCTGGCCGATCATGGACATGGGCCCGCTGCTCGAACTCATTGCTGACCGACGCACGCGCTGGTCCGGCGGTGACACGATCTACCTGTCGGACGAGCAGGCCCGTTCCATTCTCGACCTGCGCCTCCACCGCCTCACCGGCCTTGGCCGTGACGAGATCGGCAACGAGGCCAAGGGCCTGTCCGAGAAGATCGCCGACCTGCTCGATATCCTGCGTTCGCGTCCGCGCATCCGCGAGATCATCAAGGCCGAGCTTAACGAGGTGAAAGAGAAATTCGCCGTGCCGCGCCGCTCGCAATTTGCGATGGGTGGCCTCGACATGGAAGACGAGGACCTCATCGAGGTCGAGGACATGGTCGTCACCGTTACCCATGGCGGCTATGTGAAGCGTACGCCGCTTTCGACCTACCGGACCCAGCATCGTGGCGGCAAGGGCCGCTCGGGCATGTCCATGAAGGACGAAGATTTCGTGGTCGAGCTGTTCTCGGCAACCACGCATACCGAAGTCCTGTTCTTCTCCTCGGCCGGCATGGTCTACAAGGAAAAAGTCTGGCGGCTTCCCATCGGCGGGCCGAACTCGCGCGGCAAGGCGCTGGTCAACATTTTCCCGCTGGCCGCCGACGAGCGTATCGAGAGCGTCATGCCGCTGCCGGACGACGAAGCCGCGCACGAAGTGATGGACCTTATGTTCGCCACGCGCTCCGGCACCGTTCGCCGCAACAAGCTGGCCGACTTCACGCGCGTCAATCGCAACGGTAAGATCGCCATGAAACTGGATGACGGCGACGGCATCGTCTCGGTCAAGATATGTACTGAGCGTGACGACATCCTGCTCACCACCGCGCTCGGCCAGTGTATCCGCTTCCAGGTCACCGATGTGCGTGTCTTTGCCGGCCGCAACTCGACCGGCGTGCGGGGCATCCGTCTTGGCGCCAGCGATGAGGTTATCTCGATGGGCATCCTGCGCCATGTCGATGTCACCTCGGAAGAGGCGCGCGGCTATATCAAGCACGCTGCCGCCATGCGCCGCGCTGCGACGGGAGAGGAAGAGGAAATCAGCGAAGACGAGGGTGAAGAAGCCGTGGCCGAAGCCGCGCTCAGCACAGACCGTCTGGTCGAACTCGGCGCCGCGGAAGAATTCATCCTAACCATCGCGGACGACGGCATGGGCAAACGCTCATCCGCCTATGATTACCGGGTCACCGGTCGTGGCGGCAAAGGCCTCGTGGCGCAGAACATCTGGGGCCGCGACAAGAAGAGCGGGCCGACCAAGAAAGTCGCTCAATCCTTCCCCGTCGGCGATGGCGATCAGGTCATGCTCGTCACTGATGCGGGCCAGCTGATCCGCACGCCGGTCGATCAGATCCGCATTGCGGGTCGCTCCACGGGCGGTGTCTGGGTGCTGCGTACGCATGAGGGCGAACACGTTGTTTCCGTTGCACGTCTTGTAGAAGACGCTGAAACCGATATGGATGGGGAAAATGGTGGCCCAGCTGCGGCGGGATCACCGGAAATGCCTGACTAACAGGGAAGGGGCACCAGTGCATCGTATCGGACTTTACCCGGGTACATTCGATCCTCCGACCAACGGGCATATCGATATTTTCGGTCGCGCCATGAAGCTGGTCGACACGCTTGTCATTGGCGTGGCGATCAACGAAGCCAAGAAGCCCCTGTTTTCGCTGGAAGAACGCGTGAACATGGTGAAGGCCGAATGCGCGCGCTTCAACGGCCCGGGCCTGGCTGAGATCAAGGTCATGCCGATGCATGGCCTGCTCATGAAATTTGCCGAAGCGTGCGGCGCGCAGATGATTTTGCGCGGTTTGCGGGCCGTTCAGGACTTCGAATACGAATTCCAGATGACGGCTATGAATGAGCAACTGAATCCCGACATTGAAACAGTCTTCCTGATGGCCGATGTTAGGCACCAGGCGGTCGCGTCGCGGCTCGTGAAAGAAATTGCGAGCCTCGGTGGCGATATAGCGCCGTTTGTAAGCCCTGACGTGAAACGCGCCCTCATGGAGAAATATCAGAAATGAAGCTCGCACCCCTGGTAGTGGCCGCATCGACCCTGTCGCTGGGCCTGATGGCGCATGCCCAAACACCAACTGATGCTGCAGAGACTGCTGCTGCGCCAGCGCCCGCCGTTGCTGCCACTACGGTGGAAGAGGCCAAGGCCGATCCTGCCAACTGGCGCGCTGTTGATGCCGAACGCCTCTTCATTTTCGACACGAACAAGGGCCGCATCCTGATCGAGGCCTTCCCGGAAGTTGCTCCGAAACACTATGATCAGTTCTCGAAACTGATCCGTTCCGGCGACCTCGACGGCACCACTTTTCACCGCGTTATCAACGGTTTCATGGCGCAGGGCGGCGACATCTACGCGCTCAAGGGCCGTGAGTCCGGCCTGCCGGACATTCCAGGCGAGTTCACCTATCGCCGCAATCCGGCCGAGATGCCGCTCACGTTTGCCATCGGCCCTGCCGACACGGCCAAGTATGGCTACGTGAATGGCTTCCCGATGATGACACAGGCTTCCTTCTTCAGCGAAATGTCCAAGGACGGCATGGTCGAGAGCTGGATTCCGCATTGCCGCGGCGTTGTCTCGACGGCGCGTACGTCGGACCCGAATTCAGCCAATTCGCAATTCTTCCTGATGCGCGACACGTCGCAGCATCTCGACAAGGAATACACAGCCTGGGGCCGCGTCGTTCAGGGAGAGGATGTCGTTCTGGCGATCAAGGCGGGCAAGGAATCCCTGAATGGAGAAGTCGCCCTGCCGGATATCCTGATGCACACCAAAGTCGCAGCTGACCTGCCCAAGGGCGAACGCCCCAATGTATGGGTCGAGCGCACAGACGGTCCGAACTTCATGGCAGCCCATGCCGATATCAATGAAGACCTCAATGTGTGCGACCTGCCGTCCGTTCCGGCTGTCGTCGAGCGCTAGCTGCCGGCGCCTTCACGGGCCCATAATCCATGACGCCCATGAACCTTGCCGACTTTCATTTCGATCTGCCTGAACGCCTGATTGCGTTGCGACCGGCTGACCCGCAGGATTCCGCGCGTCTTCTGGTCGTGCACGGTGACGGACGGCTGGAAGATGCCAGCGTGCGGGACCTGCCGAAATACCTGACCGCGGGCGATGTCCTCGTCTTCAATGACACGCGCGTCCTGCCTGCTGCCCTGAAGGGCGTGCGGCCCGCGCGAGATGAAATCGGCGCCGATGTGGCCTGTGACGTGAACCTTGTCGAACGTATTGACGATCACACATGGCGCGCCCTTGCGCGGCCCGGAAAGCGGCTGAAGCCCGGTGACCCGATCCATTTCGCCGAAGGCTTTGAGGCCACCATCACCCAGCGCCTCGATGGCGGCGAGATCGAATTGTCCTTTACACAGTCTGGCATCGCGCTCGAGCAAGCGCTTGATGCGCACGGCGCCATGCCGCTACCGCCTTATATCGCGCGACGGCGCCCGGCCGATGCGCGTGACCGGCAAACCTACCAGACCGCTTTTGCCGGGGAGGATGCCGCCTCGGTCGCCGCGCCAACAGCGGGTCTCCATTTCACGCCGCGCCTGCTAGCCGAAATTGATGCGGCTGGCCTCGTCCGCGAAACCGTTCGCCTTCATGTCGGTCTTGGCACGTTCAAACCGCTGGAAGAGGCGCAGCTCGAAGCCAATCGGCTCCACGCAGAATGGCGCCGCCTGACGCCTGAAGCGGCCACGCGCCTCAACGTCGGGCGCGCAGCTGGCCGTCGCTGTGTGCCCGTGGGCACGACGGCGATGCGCACACTGGAAAGCTGCTCCACGCCGGAGGGCACGCTAGCTGCCGCAACTGGCCCGACGGATATCTTCCTGAAACCCGGCGACGCGGTGCGCGCAACTGATGCGCTCGTCACCAATTTCCACCTACCGGGATCCAGCCTGTTCATGCTGGTCTGCGCCCTCATGGGAACAGACATCATGCAAGCCGCCTATGCCCACGCCATCGCGTCGGACTATCGCTTCTATTCCTACGGCGACGCCTGCCTCCTGCTTCCGTGACAAAAAAAAGCCCCCGTGCGCGAACGAACGGGGGCAGGTATCTAGCGGAGGTTTAGTTCGCTATTTCAGTCTGGCCGAGGCACGTGTGGCCTCAGGCTCAAATTCTTGTCCGGCAGCGTCAAAACAGAATGTCGTATCCTGGCGCGCCTTGGCGTGATCGATCCATGTGTACTGGAACGCGTCGTAGCAATCGTAACCCTGACGGCCAGCGTCCCAAGCATTCGCGCGGATGACTTGGGCTTTGGGATACCATTGGTTTGATTGGTGACCCTGATAGGAAAATTCAGGATGGACATGGTTCGGATCGTTTCCGAGCACACGTACGCTGACGCCAATCATTGTCTGGGACTGGTTTGTCAGGCCGGTCTCAGCGGACGCAGGCAGAGTCGCACCAACGCTCAGCAAGGCAATCGCCCCGATAGCGCCAATGCAAGTGCGAGATTTGTTCATTCAGAAGTCCGATTTCGTAAACATAGACAAGTTTCGGCCATCGCATGTTCCCGCAGAAACAGAGATGAAGACCGGAACCCGGCTGGAAGATTAAAATGCAGACGATGCGGATTGCGCTGGACATTCTGTCCGGCAAGTCCCGAAATCGAGCAGCATTGCGTTGATGGAACTACGCTCGATGGGTGAAAAGGTTCGATTTTTGCCCCATTCAATATCGGGCAGCTGTCATGCAATTTTGCCGTTACCTATGGTAAAGATATGCGCATTGGCAAAATCCCCACGACTGGGATCCGGGCGTTCATAAGCGCTCGAATATCGCGATTTTACAGGTTAAGCCCGGTCGCCCCTACGCATTGAGGTGCATAGCGGCAGTCATCAATATCGTAGCAGAAGGTCGTGTGATGGCGCACGCGCTCGCCATTCGCCCACTGATACTTGAGGCTTTCTTGGCAATCATGGCCGATTGAAAGGCGTTCAGGCCCCGGGCCGCAACTCTTCCATCGAACGGATGGCCTTGGCCGCCGTGATACGGGCCAGGTGGCGGCCTTTTTCATCGCGCCAGTCGGCCTCCACCAGGCCGGTCGTGCGCCCGCGGCTGACCAGCCGGCCCTCAATCGTGATCAGGCCGTGCGGCACCGGGCGAAGGATCCGCGTTTGCAGTTCCATCGTAGTGAACCATTCGCCGTCTTCCAGCGCGCTCGCCATCGTCATCGATACGATATGATCCGAAAGGCCCGCGACCCAGCCGCCGAATACGCGCTGGTCGCCAATGTCGCGGTCGCCGGTGTTGGGCCATTCATACCGTGTGTGGCCATAGGAGACTTCCTTCAGCCAGAGGTCCGGGCGGATGCCCAGATTCTTGATGCCGGGGGGAAAGTCCCATGTGCCCGCTTTCAGGCGGCCAAAGAATTCGGTCTGCTGGACAGACATTTCGGTACGGCTCATGCGAGACGGGCTCCATTGGGCACCGGCAGGTCGGGCGAGAACATGACAATGGCGCCGTCGGCATCGGGAAACCCGAGCGTCAGCACTTCCGACATGAACTTGCCAATCTGGCGCGGCGGGAAATTGACGACAGCGGCAACCTGTTTGCCGATCAGTTTTTCGGGTTCGTAGTGCGCCGTCACCTGCGCCGAACTCTTCTTCACACCAACGCCCGCGCCGAAATCGATAACGAGCCGGAGGGCAGGCTTGCGCGCACCTTCCAGAGGCACCGCTTCGAGCACGGTCCCGACGCGGATATCGACCTCGCGAAAGGTCGCAAAGTCAGTCTCCGCGCTGGGCGGTGAGTCAGGTTCGTCAGTCAGGTGCATATGCGTCTCAGCAGGTGGCGCCGCCATCGACGACCATCATCTGGCCTGTCATGTAGGCACCGGCCTTCGAGGCGAGATAGACCGCCGCGCCAGCAATCTCTTCCGGCTCGCCGATACGCGCCATCGGTGTGCCGGACAGGGCTGATTTCAAGTTCTTCGGATCTTCCCACAGGGCGCGGGCAAAGTCGGTGCGGATCAGGCCCGGCGCGATACAGTTCACGCGGATATTGTCCTTGCCGTATTCGGTGGCCAGGTTGCGGGCGAGCTGGAAGTCGGCGGCCTTGGAGATGTTGTAGGCGCCAATGATGGGCGAGCCGCGCAGGCCGCCAATCGACGAGACGAGAATGATCGCGCCGTCCTTGCGCTCGCGCATCTGCGGCATGCACATCTGGATCAGCCAGTGGTTCGAAATGATATTGTTCTGCAGCACTTTCTCGAACTGGTCGTCCGTGATGCCTTCCATCGGGCCGTAATACGGGTTTGCTGCCGCGTTACACACGACAATGTCGACCTTGCCGAACGCCTTGTTCGTGGCATCGACCATGGCCTGCAGCTCATCCTTCGACGAGATGTTCGCGGGCACGGCAATCGCGGTGCCGTCGCCGTGCTTCTCGTTGATGCCGGCGGCTACTTCCTGGCACGGGCCAGGCTTGCGCGACGAGATCGTCACTTTGGCGCCCGCGTCGGCCATGGCCTCGGCAATCGCCCGGCCAATACCGCGCGACGATCCTGTGATGATGGCTGACTTCCCGGATAGATCAAACAGGCTCATGGCGCCGCTCCCTCAAGTTTATTGTTGGGGCGACGGTAAGGGCTCATCCGCCTTGCCGCTAGGGGTGTCCTAAGGAAAAGGGAAACCTATCGCGGCAAATCCCATTCCGCATCGAGAATCTCCGCAAGCCGCTCTGTCCGCTTTCGCACGACTTCCGGTGTCCAGGCGTCCTGATCGACAAGGTCGCGGGTGAGAGCAAAGTCCGCCCCGCCGCCGCCATTGAAGTAGACTACCTTCTTCGCGCGATAGTCCAGCCGGTCGGCCTTCTGGTTCACCTTGTTGGTCAACAGCACGAAATTGCCGAGCGTATCGCATTGCTCGCGCCGCTTGGCGGGGTCGGGCCAGGTGACCATCCAATGGCTGTCTTCCTGCACGTTGCGGGGCAGCACATGCTCCACGGTCGCATCGGATTCCGGCCGGATCGTGAAGCCGCCATCCAGCGCTGCGTTCAGGCGCAGCGCCATCGCGCGGCGCTGACCGAACGTCGCGAAACGGCCCAGCAGGCGCTCGCGCACCTTGCGGGCCTCGTCCTTGGAAATCGCGAACGGTCCGTTCTTGGCCATCAGGGTCCGCTCATTGGAAATGGCGTCGCTCACCTTGTTGAACCGTTTGTTGCGCTGGTCCTTGTCGTGGATGATCAGCTGGATCATGTAGCCGAGCCGCTCGAGGCGCGTGAAGAATTCCGGCGCCAGCGGCGAATCGAGCCCCCGCTCCACCAGGAATTTCAGCGCAGGCGCACGCCAGCTCTGCTGTTCGAGGGCGCGCAGCTGGTTCAGCTTGTCAGAGACGAGATTCGAATGAGGGCCTTCGTCCACATTCGCGGTCGTGATCTGACGATACGCGGCCACATAGCTCGGCAGCATCTCATCGAGGAATTTGCGCGAGTCGATCTTCGACAGGACGGCCTTCTGGAAACCCGCTACCAGATCACCTTTGGGCGAGCGGTCATGGATGGCGCGTATCTGGCGCAGCAGGTCATCAAATGCGCCGCCGCCCAGCACGGCTTCATGTTCGGCCCATCGCTCTGCATAGGCGTTGGCCTCTTTGACCGAGAACTTGGCCTTCTGGAACAGCTCCGTCTTGATGATGTCGTGCGCGTCGGGCTCCTTGCCGCGTGTGTTGAGAACCCGGAAAACCTTGAACCCCTGATCCTTGTCATTCACCACGACACGCACCAATGCGCAGCCATTGACGACTGTGTCGGTAAGCGCGCGCCGCCGCTCGTCAGACAGCTGCCTCAGCTCCTTCAGCATGGCCTTGGCATTCCCAACCATACGTTGCTGGCTGTCGCTCTCGCCCGGCTCGTTTTCGAGCGTTCGGGTCGCGCCCGGCCTCTGGATCGTGTCGCGAAAAAACGCGCCGTCCATATAGTTCAGAGTGAGGCGCCAGCTGGCCGCTTCGCCGAGCATCGGGCGGTCTTCGTCGGCGATCATCGCGTGCAGGCGGGCAGACATGTCCTTGTCGGTTTCAAGGTCGCGAAGCACGGCCAGAAGAATCGTCAGCGTTGTCAGTCGCTGCTGCCCGTCGACGATCTCCACCATTCCGGACTCTGCGCCGTTCACAAGAACCACCGCACCGATAAAATGTGGAATGTCGCTGTCGGTCGCTTCAGCAAGGTCGCCGAGCAGGTCGAGCGCCTCGCGCTCTCCCCACGAATAACTGCGTTGGTAGGGCGGCATGCAAAGGCGTTCTCCCTGTGCAAAAATACCGCTAAGCGAGCTCTCCTGAGCTCGGACGCCTAGGCTCATTTCAATTCCCCTATACAGCCGTCTTCCCTAGCCCTTGCCAAACACCATCACAACGCGGGATGAACGGTTCTCAAGGTCTTTGGGCAAAAGTGTGACGGGAGAGTAACGGTATGCGTCTGGTGAGATTCAAACGAGGTGACGAAGTGCGTTTCGGCCACCTGAAAGCGGACTGTGTAGTGCCGCTTGCAGCTGGCACATTCGTAGACGCGCTGACGGCCAGCCCGCAGGGCGAATCCATTCCCCTTGGAGAGGTCACCTTGCTTGCCCCGGTGGAAAAGCCCGGAAAAATTCTTGGCATAGGCGTCAACTACGCGGCGCACGCGGCCGAAAGCGTCAGCTTCATCGACACGAAGAAACCGGACGTCCAGAAATGGTTCAACAAACAGGTCACGGCCGCCAACGGCCCCTATGCCAATGTCGACCTGCCCAAGGTTTCGGAACAGCTCGACTATGAAGGTGAGCTTGTCGTCATCATCGGCAAGCGCGGCCGCCACGTTCCGCGTGAACGGGCTTTCGAGATTGTTGCCGGCGTCACCATCGGTTGCGATTACTCGGTGCGCGACTGGCAGCGCGCCAGCCAGACCATGATCATGGGCAAGGGTTTCGACACGCATGCCGTCTTCGGCCCGGCCATGGTCACGATGGACGAGATCGACGACCTGCCAAACCTCGAACTGCGCACCTTCGTGAATGGCGAGCGCCGCCAGACCGGTTACATCCGCGACCAGATCCACGACATTGCTGCCCAGATTGCCCACCTCACAGCAGCCTTCACGCTGGAGCCGGGCGACGTCATCTTCACGGGCACACCGGCGGGCGTCGGCGCAGGTCACGAGCCGCCGAAATGGCTAAAGGCCGGTGACAAGGTGAGGGTGGAAATCGATTGCCTCGGCTTCACCGAAAACGAAATCGTAACGGAAGCGGGCGAGACCGTGATCGGGTAGACCGGAGCCTCACGGCATGCGTGCAAGAATCCTGATGGCGCTTCTGGTCGTTGCCGCGTGTGGCAGCGCGAAAGCCCCCCCAACGCCCGCCGAAGCGCCCCGCAAAGTCACGTCAGCTGACTTTGCGCTGGTGCCGTGCGCACCGGTAACGGCGCCTCATCCCTGCGTTATGGTTATCGCGGGTGGTAAGCGTGTCCTCTTTGGCACACCTGCCGGCATAGTGGAGGGGCTGACCCCCACGGACCTCCAGAATCTCGATGCCGTGATGCTGTTTTCCCTGCGCGGCGAAGACATTGAAGGCCTCGATGATGTCCGCAATGCCAGCTGGCGCGCGGGCCATGAAACGCCTCTGCGCGTCTCCGGCCCGGTGGGCACGACTCAGGTGCTGTCAGCCATCAACAAGGCTTATGAAGCGTCCGACGCGTTCACCTTTGTGGAGCAGGCGCCAGCGGGTGGTTTCAATGCAGCCGTCCTGCAGCCGCTGCCCGGCGAGAAGGACACCAAGACGCGCGTTTTCAACACCGGCGATCTTGTCGTTACACACCTGGTGAATGACAAGGAGCGGGTCGGCTACTGGGTTGATTACAATGGTGTTCGTGTGGTCCTGGAGCCTTGTGGCATGACCCAGGCCGCGCAGTTTTCGGGCCCCGCAAACCTGACTGTATCTTGCGAAGAGGCGGATCTTGCATGGCCCATAACCGAAGTGGTTTTTGTGCCGCTCGGCATGCCCCCGGAAGGCACCGAAGCGCCATAAGACGACGGGGCCCCGCATCTCTGCAAGGCCCCGCTCTCCCCCGAGATTGCCCCCGCTCCGGCCAATAAAATGGCCACGGACCAGTGCACTCGGATAGCTGTGGGTATCGGTGGGCTTAGGCTTTGTCTAGACGTCTCAGACGTGTCATGAGTGTGACTGAAAAGGTCTGTGACTTTGACGCAACGGTGGACTGGAGCGGGATTGTGGAAGGTGGCAAATTACGTCATTTCCATGCAATTCGTTAACCAATCGGGCGTATTTGTTAAGGTTGATGGAAAGAACTGGGTGCTGACCGAATGACTTTTGTCCTGTTCCTGCTCTATATCGCGATAGGCGGCGGCGTCGGCTATTGCGTAAACGCCTTTGCAGGACTCGGCCTGCCACTTTCGATCACCAGCGGGGCGATCACCACGGTGATTCTCGCGCAGATCCATGTGCTCGTCTCCAGCAGCCGTTCCCACCGCGAACTTGATGAACGCGTGGAACGCGTGGAGCGCACGACGCTCGATACATCCGAGCGCGTGGATGTCATTGGCGCCCGCACAGAGGCCGTCGAGACCACGATCAAGCATGAGCTGACTGAGCGCCGCGACGCCCTTGTTTCCGAGATGAAACAGCTCGAAGGCCTGATCGACCGCCTGTCGCGCAGCTTCGAAGCCAAGCTGGCTGAGCCATCGGTTGTCTCTTCCGTGGCGCCACAGGATGATGCCATCCTGCGTGATGTGCGCGATGCCCTTAAAGACGGTCGGGTCGACCTTCACCTCCAGCCCATCGTGTCGCTGCCACAACGCCGCGTGTCCTTCTATGAAGGCTTCACGCGCCTGCGGCGTCCGGATGGCTCACTGATTCTCCCTGCAGAGTTCCTGGACGCGGCCCGCCGCGCCAACCTGATGGGCATCATCGACAATTTCACACTTTTCCGCTGCGTGCAGATCGTGCGCCGTCTGGCCGAGCGTGACCGCCGCGTCGGCGTGTTCTGCAACATCGCCGCTTCGTCGCTGGAGGACACCACGTTCTTCCCGATGTTCCTGCAATTCATGACCGAGAATCGCGACCTCTCCGGCGCCGTGATCTTCGAGATCCGTGCTGACCGGTTCGAGACAAGTTCCGCGACCATGCGCGAGAACATGGCCAAGCTGACGGCCCTCGGATTCCGCTTCTCGATCGACCACGCCAATGACCTATCGCTGGACCTGCCACGCCTTCAGGCGGCCAGCGTTCGCTTCGTGAAGATGAACGGACACGTGCTGATAGAACAGTTGCGTGACCCGCATGGAACTCGCCCTGTCTCCTCGATCAATCGCCGCGTTGATGGTGCAGAAGTGACGGCAGTCCTGTCGCGCTACGGCGTGACGCTGGTTGCCGAGAAGATCGAAGACGAAGCCAGTGTTGTCGAAATTCTCGAATACGACATCCCTTATGGGCAGGGTCACATCTTCGGTGCGCCGCGTCCGATCAAGGCGTCGCTGATGGAAGAAACAGCGCCTCCCAGCGAACTGATGCAGCGCCTGTCGAATTTCGGCTGATCGCCACCGGCATTATTTCGCCCCAATCGCTTCGCTAAATGGTCCCGTACATGAGACGGGAGTGACCCATGCGCATTCTGGCTTTGCCTTTCATTTTGCTCGCGGCGGCGCTCAACGCGTCGGCCCAGACTGTGCCCGAAGTGGTAAGGGTCGAAGCCATCCTGCCCGATCCGCAAGGCGATGAGATGGAGCCCGCACCCGCGCTGGAACTGATCGAGGACCACGCGGTCGTCCTGCTGGACCTCACCATGTCGGTCGAAGCCTACCCTTCCTTCGAGAATGAAGACGGCACCTTCTCCCAGCTTGAGGGCGACTGCGAGTTCGGGCCGATGGAGGGCGTCCGGATGATGTCCGTGCCGACCGGCTCCAACCATCTCCTGCTGAATGTCCGGCCCGGCGACCCCAGTCAGTTCGCGGCCAACAGTGTCTCCTGTGATTATATGCCCAGCCTCCAGCTTGGCGAGAATATCGGCCAGGTCATGAAGGTGCGTGGCTGCTATCTCGCCAACTATCATTCCATTCCCACGGCGGCGATGTACGTGCTTAACCCGCTACCCGCGAGCGCCTGCGGCCTGACGCAATAATGCCCCGCTGGATTGACCGGGGCTGCGGCGCGGCCTAGGTCGCGGCGCATGACACAGCTGCGTTTTCCCGAAGGCCTGTCCGCGATTGCGGGCGAATATGATTCGATCCTCTGCGATGTATGGGGCGTGATCCACAATGGCCGCGCCATGTTCAGTGAGGCGTGCGAGGCCCTCGTGAAGTTCCGCGCGCAGGGCGGCCATGTCTGCCTGATCACCAATGCCCCTGTGCCCAAGGCGCAGGTCATCCGCTATTTCGAGCCGCTTGGCGTACCAAATGAGGCGTTTGATGACTGTGTGACTTCCGGCGACGCCACGCGCGCTGAACTCAAGCTGCGCAGCGGCCAGTCCATCTGGCGCCTTGGTGGCGACGAAGGCTGGGAGCATGACCGCTACCTCTATGAAGGCCTCGACCTGACATTTGAAGACAGCGCCCATGCGGACCTGCTGCTCTGCATCGGTCTGCGTGACATGTATAACGACCAGCCCGAGGAATACCGCGCGGAGCTCAGAGCGGGCGTTGATCGCGGCCTCCCTATGATCTGCGCTAACCCTGACAAGCAGGTGCGCGTGGGCGGCAAGCTCTATTGGTGCGCCGGTGCGTTGGCTGACATCTACGAAGATCTTGGCGGCACGGTCGTCTATCCTGGCAAGCCACATGCAGGCATCTATCGCCTCGCGCTGGAGCGACTGAACGCCCTCGGCCATGCGTCTTCACGTATCCTTTGCATCGGCGACAGCCCGGCCACCGACATCCGCGGCGCGACACGCCAAGGCTATGACAGCCTCTATGTCGGCACGGGCCTGAAGGAGCACGGACCTGATTTCGAGCAGGAAGTCACAGACCTGCTCGCGGACTATGGTGAAAACGCCACTTACGCCATGTCGGGTCTAAGGTGGTGACGTGGGCATCGGCCCCGTGTATCGAACTTTTCGGAGAAAAATCGGAGATCCGGACGAATGAGTGAATTCAACGGCTACAAGTATGAAGACCTGGAAATCGGCATGTCGCACACGACTGTGCACACGATCTCCGAAGACGATATCCAGCGCTTCGCGGAAGTGTCAGGGGACTACAATCCGCTGCACATGAACGAAGAGTTCGCTGCCAAGACCGTGTTCGGCCGCCGCATCGCCCATGGCGCGCTGACGGCGAGCTATATTTCCGGCATCCTCGGCAACAACCTGCCGGGTCCGGGAGCGATCTTCATCGGCCTCTCCATGCGGTTCAAACGCCCTGTGCACATTGGCGACACCGTCCATGTGCGCGCCGAAGTGGCCGAGAAGCAGGACCGGGGCAACCGGGTCACGCTCAAAGTGGAATGCGTTGTAGACGACAAGCGCGTCATCACGGGCGAAGCGGAAGTCGTCGCGCCTCGCCGGGAGGCCTGATGGCCATCTTTGCCGACTATCGCGGGTTGCCCGCCAGCGCACGCGGCGCGTCCGTGGCGCTGGGCAATTTCGATGGTCTGCATGCCGGGCACCGCGCTGTGATGGAAGCGGCGCGCAAGGCCGGGCAGGGCAAGCTGTCGGTGGCGACCTTCGAGCCACCGCCGCGCGCCTATTTCCGGCCGAACGATCCGCCGTTCCGCATTCTCAGGCCCGAAAGACGCAATAATCTCATCCTCGCCGAGGGTGCGGATACAGTGTTCGAACTCCCGTTCAATGGCGAGATGGCGGCGATGACCGACGAGGGCTTTGTGCGCCAGGTCCTGGTCGACGGGCTGGGCGTTTCGCACGTCTCGGTCGGGTTCGACTTCCGGTTTGGACGTGGCCGCATGGGCAATGTCGCGCGCCTCTCGAGCCTCGGACGCGCGCTGGGCTTTGGCGTGTCGGTGGTTGAGGAAGTGCTGGAATTTGGCGCCAAGGCCTCGTCCACCGCCATAAGGCAGGCGCTGATGGCAGGTGAGCCTGAAGTGGCAGCGGAAATCCTCGGCGACTGGTGGATTGCCGATGGCATTGTCGAGGCGGGTGAGAAAAACGGCCGTAAGTTCGGTTTCCCGACGGCCAATATCCACCTCAACGACCTGATCCACCCGCGCCACGGCGTCTATGCTGTCCGCGTCCGCATCGAGGCTGAACAGAACTGGCGTGGCGGCGTGGCCAATTTCGGTCGCACACCCACCACCGGCCTGCGCGATCCGCTTCTGGAAACCTTCATTTTCGACTATGATGCGGACATCTACGGCAAGTGGATCGAGGTCCAGCTCGTGTCTTACCTGCGACCGGAACTGAAGTTCGGCAGCGTGGATGAAATGATTGTCCAGATGCACAAGGATACGGCTGAATCGGGCAATCGTCTAAAAGCCGCTCCGTCGCGGCCAAATTAGCGCCTGATTCACCCGGATAAATGATACGGATACGGGAACTTCGTAACCCCTCCCGTGTTGGGATTCATATGCAGAAAGCGCTCCTGTCACTTTGTCTTTGCGCTGCGATGCCGCTGGCTGCGGTCGCGCAGGCGCCAGACGTTGGTGTCCGGGCGCGCGATATGGTCGTCGGCTCGGTCGGCATGGGTGACCTTCAGCTGCTGCTGGACGATATGGGCGCCCACTACACGACGTCAGGCGTCAATGACCGCCAGGCCCCGTATGTCTTTGCCACAAGCCAGGACGGCATGTCGTTTGGCATCTATACAGCCTGCGCCAACGCGAATGGTACAGATTGCCGGGGCCTTGAGTTCCTCGCCGTCTTCAAGTCGGATCGCTCCATCGAAGAGGTCAGCGCCACCGACCAGTCCTATGCGGCTGTCTCGATCTACAAGTCGGCGCCCGATACGGTGAATGTCTCGCGCTATGTCATTCTCGACCATGGCGTGACCTGGGCGAACCTGCTGGAGAATGGCGCCGTCTTTGAAGCCCTCTGCGAGAAACTGGCAGAAGAACTGTCCGAGGCGCCAACGGCACAGGTCGCGGATTCCGCCCATGGTGGCCTCCGATAGTGACAGGACTTTCCCCGCCTGCTAGGCGGAAAGCATGGCACGGATACACAGCATTCGAATTAGACGCCCGGCGGCGCACTGACCCGATTTGACGGGACGGGCGAAGCCGGGAATTCATGCTGCAGAAACCATCCACAAACCCGTGGTAAAACCACGGGAAACCCGTATCAAACCCCGACGATACTGCAAAAAGCCATATTGAACTCATGACCGATTCCCTGACCGACCGCGATTATCGCGACACGCTGTTCCTGCCGACAACCGAATTCCCGATGCGAGGCGGCCTGCCGCAGCGCGAACCGGAATGGATCAAGCGCTGGGACGAGATGAACCTCTACAAGTGGCTGCGTGCCGACGCGAAGTCGCGCGGCGCCAAGCCTTGGATCCTGCATGACGGCCCGCCCTACGCGAACGGCCACATCCACCTCGGCACGGCGATGAACAAGATCGTCAAGGATATCATCGTGCGTTCGCACCAGATGACGGGCCATGACGCCGCCTACCTGCCGGGCTGGGATTGCCACGGCCTGCCCATCGAGTGGAAGGTGGAAGAGGAATTCCGCTCCAGGAACCGCGGCAAGGATGATGTGCCGGGCGACGAGTTCCGCGCTGCCTGCCGCGCCTATGCTGAAAAATGGGTCGAGATCCAGGGTAAGGAATTCCGTGCGCTCGGCATCGAGGGCGAATGGGACAATCCCTACCTCACCATGAAGTTCGAGAGCGAGGCGACCATCGTTGCCGAATTCCTGCGCATGGCGATGCAGGGCGCCCTCGTGCGCGGCGCCAAGCCGATCATGTGGAGCCCGGTCGAGCGGACCGCTCTCGCCGAAGCCGAAGTGGAATATTACGACCGCAAGGTGCCGGTCATCTGGGTAAAGTTCCCGGTGACTGGCCGCGACGACGACGCAAGTGTTGTCATCTGGACGACCACGCCATGGACGATCCCCGCCAACCAGGCTGTCTCGTTCAGCCCCGCCATCTCCTACGGCCTCTACACGGTCGATGCCGTGATGAGCGAGGAAGAGCTTGGTTTTGCCCCTTATGTGAAAGCTGGCGACAAGCTCATGCTTGGCGACAACCTTGCACAGACGGTTATGGACGGCGCCAAAGTCAGTGCCTTCACGCGCGTTTCTGATGTCGATCCGACAGGCTGGACGCTGAATCACCCCCTCGCCGAGATGGACCCCTTCTTCGCGCATCCGATCCCTATGCTCGCCGGCGATCACGTCACCGATGATGCCGGTACGGGCTTTGTCCACACCGCGCCTGCGCATGGCGAGGACGACTTCAACGTCTTCATGGCAAACGGGCACAAGGCCTCCGACATCCGCCAGATCGTCGATGCCGATGGCTGCTACACGCCGGACGTGCCGCGCTTTGGCGGCATGGAAATCATCCGCACCAGCGGCAAGAAGCGCGGCGAGCCGGGCAAGGCCAATCAGGAAGTCATCGCGGCCCTCGCCGAGAGCGGCAACCTGCTGGCGCGTGGCATCACCACAATCCGCGATGCGCACTCTTGGCGCTCCAAGGCGCCCGTCATCCGCCGGGCCACGCCGCAATGGTTCATCTCGATGGACAAGCCGGGCCCGAACGGCAAATCGCTGCGCGAGAACGCGCTCGCCGCCATCGACGCGACCGAATTCTTCCCCGCCGTGGGCCGCAACCGCCTGCGCTCAATGGTCGAAGGTCGCCCTGACTGGCTGATCAGCCGCCAGCGCAACTGGGGCGTGCCGATCACGATCTTCGTCGACAAGAGCGGCCAGCCGCACACGGCGGCGCTGCCTGCCGAACAGGCTCAGGCCCTCAACGAGACGATCAAGGCCGCTATTGCGGCGGGCGGCGTCGAGGCCTGGTTCAGCACGCCGAAGGAAGACTTCCTCGGTGCGCACGGCATGAATGCCGACGACTGGGATAAGGTCACCGATGTTCTCGACGTCTGGTTCGATTCAGGCACGACGCACGCCTTCGCCCTGCGCGAGCGCGGCATTATCGATGCAGAAACCGGCCAGGCCGACCTCTACATGGAAGGCTCCGACCAGCACCGCGGCTGGTTCCAGTCATCGCTTCTGGAATGCTGCGCAACGCGCGGCATGGCGCCTTACAAGCAGGTGCTGACGCACGGCTTCATCGTCGATTCCGACGGCAAGAAGATGTCGAAGTCGATCGGTAACACGATCGAGCCGGACCAGATCGCCAAGCAATACGGCATCGAGATCCTGCGCATCTGGACGGCCAGCGGCGATTATACAGAAGACCTGCGCATCTCCGACGAAATCATCAAGGGCTCTGTCGAATCCTATCGCAAGCTGCGCAATACGGTGCGCTACATGCTCGGCGCGCTCGATGGCTGGACCGAAGCGGAGGCCATCGAAGCCCGCAAGATGCCGGGCCTTGAGCGCTGGGTGCTGCACCGCCTTTCGGAACTCGATGAACAGGTGCGCGCGGCTTATAATGTCTACGACTTCAAGAAGGTGATGAGCCTGCTCATCAATTTCTGCGGCGTGGACCTCTCGGCCGTCTATTTCGACGTGCGCAAGGACAGCCTCTATTGCGATCCGCGCTTCGAGACGGAAGAAGTCTGGGACGGCGACACGGCCACGTTCGGCAATCGCCGCCGCGCGGCCCGCACCGTCATGGCCGCCGTTCTGGAACGCCTGCTGACATGGCTCGCCCCTGTCATGCCGTTCACGATGGAAGAAGCCTTCCTTGAAAGTCATTTGGCAGGCAGCGCCGCTTCCGTGCATCTGCTGCAATTCCCCGACACGCCGGTCGGCTGGCGCGATGCAGACCTTGCGGCGCGCTGGGAGAAGATCTTCACAGTGCGGCGCGTCGTGACAGGCGCGCTGGAAGTGGAACGCCGCGAGAAGCGTATCGGCGCGTCGCTGGAATCCACGCCGCGCGTGCTGATTGCCGACGAAGCCCTGATCGAGGCCTTCAAAGGCGAGAATGCGGGCGACCTGTTCATCACGTCGGGCGCTGAACTGGTGCATTCATCCTCGAGCGATGGCGGCGGTTTCACGCTGGACGATACGCCGGGCGTCGTTGTGCATCCGGTCAAGGCGAGCGGCGTGAAGTGCCGCCGCAGCTGGAAATACTTCGATCCTGCCAGCGCTGACCCGGCTTTCCCGGACATCACACCGCGCGACGCCCTGGCCGTGAAGGCCTGGGACGCGATGCACGATTGAGACGGTCCCCTAACCCCCGGCCAAGTGTACAGAATCGCTTGATCGGCGGGGCGGGGTCTGCAATCTGCTCGGCATGAAGTTCAATCCGGCAAATATCTGGGCGCTGGCCCTTGTGCCCCTCGTCATCCTGGCTGACCAGGTGTCGAAGTGGCTGATCCTGTCCGAGCCGCGTTTCAATGCGATCGAATGCCTCAATGCGCCTGTGCCCTGCGGGCGCATCCCGCTGCCGGGGCCAATCGACTTCAGCATGCTGTGGAACCGGGGCATGAGCTATGGTTTCCTGCAGTCCGAAGGCCTTATGCGCTGGGTGCTGAGCGCCGCCATGCTGTTGATCGCGCTGGGTTTTCTGGTCTGGCTTTTGCGTGCCGAGGGCCGCATGCTTAAACTGTCGCTGGCCATGGTCGTCGGCGGCGCATTCGGCAACCTGATCGACCGGGTCCGTTTCGGCGCCGTTGTCGACTTTATCGATGCCAGCGCACTCTATTTCCCATGGGTCTTCAATGTCGCCGATGCTGCGATTAGTGTTGGTGCGGTCTTGCTGTTTGTTGATCAGTTCTTACTGTCGGGGCGAAAGCAGGCTAAGGCCTGACCATGAGACCTGAAACCCATGCCAACCTGAGGCGAGGACGCCCTATCATGATGAAACCTGTTCTTTTGATTGCGGTCGGCGCGGCGCTGGCAGCCACCACGGCCTGCAGTTCCGGCCGTAGCGGTGCGCGCACGCCGGATGAATTCCGCGTTGTCACAAAGGCACCGCTGATCGTGCCGCCGGAATATGGTCTGCGTCCGCCACCGGCCGGTGGTTCGCTGCCTGCCGAAGTCGACACGACCCGCGCGGAAGTTGCTACGGCCTTCGGCACGACAGTCGGCGCAGGTGCCAGCAAATCCGAGCGTGCCCTCGTGGCAGCGGCCGGTGCCAATGCGGTCAACCCGATGGTCCGCTCGCAGGTCGACTATGAAGAGACCAAGACAATCCGCAAATCGAGCGGTGTTGTCGACACGATCCTGTTCTGGCGCGGCGACAATGCGGAAGACGTTGAAGCGGCGAAAACCGACAATGCCACTGGCGGCGGCGATGTCGTGATCGAGAAAGCCAAGGCCGGAAGCCGCCTGAAGCTGCCGGGAACCTGATTCAAGCCTAAGAAGAGATGCGCGTCAGAGACGACCAGAGGAGTAAGCCCATGAAACGGATCATTACCGGAGGGCTGCTCGCGGTCGCTCTGTTATGCACAGGTGCTTCGGCCCAGGACGCGGCCTGGACGCCTGAGACGTTCGCGCTCGACAATGGCATGCAGGTCGTCGTGGTGCCCGATCACCGCGCGCCTGTCGTCACACACATGGTCTGGTACAAGGTTGGCGCGGTTGACGAGGAAGTCGGCAAGTCCGGTCTCGCGCACCTGTTCGAACATGTCATGTTCAAGGAGACCGAAAACCTTGGTCCCGAGGAATTCACCACGATCGTCCAGCGCAATGGTGGCCAGCTCAACGCCTTCACGAGCTGGGACTATACGGCCTATTTCGAGCGCGTGGCCAAGCCGCAGCTGAAGACCATGATGGAACTTGAGGCCGAGCGCATGCGCAACCTCAAGATCAATGATGATCCCAAAGGCCCGTTCATTTCCGAGCGTGATGTCGTCAAGGAAGAGCGTCGTCAACGGATCGAGAATGATCCTGGCGCGATCCTTCAGGAACAGGTCCTTTCCGAACTATGGAAGGGCCATCCTTACGAGATCACAGTCATCGGCAAGATGGAGGAAGTGGCCAAGCTTTCGCCCGCCGACGGCATGGCCTTTTACCACAAGTATTATTCGCCCGAGAACGCGATCCTGGTTGTCGCGGGTGATGTGACGGCTGAAGAAGTCCGCACATTGGCCGAGGAAACCTATGGCCAGATCGAACCGACGGGCACGGTCGATGGCACGCGCAAATGGGCACCTGTGCCCCTGTTGACCGAGAACAAGCTCCTCGTTCATTCCGACCCGAAAGTGCGCCAGCCAAGCTGGAGCCGCTACTACAGCGGCCTGTCAGAATCGCGCCAGCGGCGCGAAGCCTATGCACTGGATGTCGGCCTCTCCGTGCTGGGCGGCGGCATGACAAGCCGGCTCTATCAGGCGCTGGTCGAAGACGAACAGATTGCCATCAATGTCAGCACAGGCGCCTGGACCACACTGCACGATGAAGGCCCCGCGGTTATCAGCGCGAGCCCTGTTGACGGTGTCTCGCTCGATGAGCTGGACACGGCGGTAATGACCGAAATTCGCAAGGTGCTCGCCGAAGGCTTCACCGATGCCGAAGTGGAGCGCGCCCGCAACTCGCTCGCCGCTGAAGCCATTTACGCCCGCGACAGCCAGTCCTACATGGCCAACACGTTCGGCTCCACGCTGGCGCTTGGCGGCACGATTGATGATATCCTGAACTATCCGGACACCATCAAGTCGATCACCACCGAGGAGGCGCTGGCCGCTGTCCGCAAAGTGTTTGGCGAGGACCGGCACTATATCGAAGCCGAACTCGTACCAGCCGAAGGAGACCAGTAAGATGACCTACCTTAAGCTGATGATGGGCGCCGCCAGCGCGCTCGTGCTGATCGCCTGCGCCTCTGCGCCTGTCACCGAGACGACGTCTGCGACGCTCGTTGAGACACCAGCGGCCGAACCGGCCATGAAGGTGGATGTCCACAAGGGCGATTTCGTCGAGATCCAGCAATTCGTGACGCCGGGCGGTGTGTCCGTCTGGCTCGTGTCCGAACCGTCGATCCCGATTGTATCGGTGGAAATGGCATGGAAGGGCGGCGAGACATCCGATCCCGAGGGCATGGAGGGCCTGTCGGATTCGGTCGTCTACAACATGAATGAAGGCGCCGGTGATCTTGATTCGCTTGGCTTCCAGACGCGCATGGAAGAGCTGAACATGAGCTTCGGCTGCTCCACCGGCAATGACTGGACGAGCTGTTCGGCGACCATGCTGAAGGAGAATGCGACCGAGGCCATGGGTCTGATCGCGACCGCCTTTGCCGAACCGCGATTCGATGCCGGTCCGTTCGAGCGCTTCCAGCGCGAAAACCTGATTGCCATCAAGCAGCGTGAGACAAGCGCCAACTGGCTGGCCCGCAAGGCCATGACAGATGCGCTCTATCCCGGCCATCCCTATGCCCGCCAGACAAGCGTGGAGAGCATTGCGGCCCTGACGCCAGAACTGGCTCGCGAACAGATGCGCAAGCTGATGGTCAAGGATCGCCTGCTGGTAACTGCCGTGGGCGCCGTGACGCCGGAAGAATTCGCACCGATGGTCGACATGGCATTCGGCACCCTGCCGGAAACGAGCGAAATCGCGCCTGTGGCGGATATCGCGCTGCCGCCGCCGCCAGCCGAGCCGATCATCGTCGACCTGCCGCAACCGCAAAGCCTTATATCGTTTTCAGCGCCGGGCCTTGAGCGTCATGACCCGGACTTCTTCACCGCCTACGTGCTGAACTACACGGTCGGCGGCGGTGGTTTCGAGAGCCGCCTGATGAAGACGCTCCGCGTCGAAAAGGGCCTGACCTATGGTATCTATACGGGGCTTTCCACCTCCGACCATCTCGACACTTGGAATGGCGGTGGCCAGACGAAGAACGAGAGCGCAGGCGAATTCCTGGCCGGCATCCATGACGAGCTGAACCAGTTTGTCGCCGATGGCATGACGGAAGAAGAGCTGTCCGATGCCAAGGCCTATCTCACTGGTTCTTACCCGCTGGGCTTTGATTCCAATGCGAAGATTGCGGACCAGATCATGTCGGTGCGGCAGCAGGAACTCGGTATCGACTATTTCGATACGCGCAATTCCAACATCGATGCGGTGACGCTGGACGATGTGAACCGGGTGGCGAAGACATACCTCGCGCCGGAGAAGTTCACCTATGTCGTCGTGGGTCAGCCGGAAGGCATTGAATAGTCAGTCCTGGGTCTTGCGCGGTGTCGCGAGGCCCGGGGCGGCAATGCCCCTGACATAATCCCGGCGGAAAGCATACAGCTCCGCCGGGCGTCCGCCCGTTCCGGTCTCCAGGCGGCCTGTGCCCTCAACGAGGCCGGTCTTGTCCAGCGCACGGCGGAAGTTCTGCGTGTGCAGGGACAGGCCGAGAATGCCTTCCACAGCGCGTTGCAGCGATGACAGCGTGAACCGCTCTGTCAGCAACTCGAACACGACCGGACGGTACTTGATCTTTCCGCGCAGGCGCGAGAGTGCTGTGGCGAGGATACGGCGGTGGTCCGATGCCATCGGTGCGCCGAGCGTAACTGCTGGCTGCGGCAGGCCTGCGTCACGAGCACATTCGGCGACCAGCCCGGCTTCATAAAGCAGCTCGTAGCGTTCCAGCACACGCTCTTCCACCCAGCGCGCGCCATCCAGGCCGAACGCGATGCGGGCGCGGTCCAGGCGCTGGGGATTGCCTGCGGCCCATGTGTAGAGATGCGGCGCAAGTTCGGCATCGATCATGCCGGGGCGGCCATTGCGATGGTCTTCCCACGGGAAATAGCGATACCAGCCCTGCCAGCGCGCTTCGAACGGGGCGCCGGCGGGCGCAGCGTCCGGCATCAGCGCGAGATAGCCGACCGAAATTACCCGCGCGGCGGGCGGGGCATCGGCCAGCGTGGCCTCGGGCGTATCGCGGTCCTTGTCGCCAAATGTGTAGAGCTGCTCCACATACCCTAGCTCGAAACCTGTCTGCTCGCGCACCCAGCCGCGCAGCGACAGGTCGAATGTGCGGTGGCGTTCCGGGTCGAACGGGCCAAAGGGCAGGGCGTCCTCGCCTGTTTCGCGGCGCGTGATGAGCACGAGCGGATCGCCATCATCAACGGCGACCATGACCGCGGAAAGGCCGATCAGGACGGAAAGGGTCATCGGCGCTGGCTCATTTCAAAATCATGGTGCAACTGGTTGTAGCGCGCAAGGAAAGCTTCCTGTGCTGCGGGAACGGCGAGCGGCTTCAGTTTCAGGCTTATGCCCTCCGGCGGCTTGCCAAACAGCTTGTTGGCTTCGCCCTCGGAAAACCCGGCCAGCTGGACCGCCTCGAACCAGGCCGAGATATGGTCGGCGCGCTTGATCAGTTTCTTCAGGCGCTGCGGTGTCACGGGCGCCAGTTCGAACCGGATGTGAATGGCTTCCTGCAGGCGCGCCTCGATCGACTTGTAACTTTCGCCCAGCAGCGCCTTGAAGGGCGAGATCATGTCGCCGATCACGTATTCCGGGCTGTCGTGCAGCAGGGCCGTCAGGCGGTCGCGGGGATTAAGGCCGGGCTCCAGTGCGTGGCATATGTCTTCCACGATGACCGAGTGCTCGGCCACGGAAAAGGCGTGCCCGCCCTTTGTCTGTCCGTTCCAGCGGGCGACGCGGGCCAGGCCATGGGCAATGTCCTCGATTTCCACATCAACGGGCGAAGGGTGGGCAAGGTCCAGCCGGCGGCCCGACAGCATGCGCTGCCAGACGCGTGGAGGCTTAACAGAACGCTTCACGGGAGTGCTCATCGGGGCCAACCTTAATCTATTGGTAGCAAGGGTAAAGAAACGGAGGCGATACGGTTACAAACTGACCCCATTTCTGCCTCGTTCCAAGAATGCAGTGTTAAGGCCTTTCCGGCATAAGGGTTGCAGAACACCAGCAAGAGACCGCGCAAGTCAGATGCGGCCAGACCTAGGACAAGACATGATCGACATGATGACACAGTTCGTTTCGGGCCAGACGCTGCCATTCTGCGTATTGCTTGGGGGCTGTATTATCATGGTTGTTGAAGCGGCGCGTGCCAGCCGCCGCGCCCTCTGGGGCGACATGTTTGCCGAAGACCTGGAAGAATAGCGCGGGGGCGCTCGCGCCTCAGGCCGTCTTCTCCACCAATACCGTACCCGCCGAATAGCCTGCGCCGAATGAGCAGATCAGGCCTTTTTCGCCCGCTTTGAAATCACCCGAATGCTTGTGGAAAGCGATGATCGACCCGGCCGACGACGTGTTGGCATAGGTGTCGAGCACGGTCGGGCTTTCATCATCCGTCGCATCGCGGCCCAGCACTTTTGACGAGATCAGGCGGTTCATGTTGGCATTGGCCTGATGCAGCCACATGCGACGCAGGTCAGTGCCTGCCAGGCCCAGCTCGCCGAGATGCTCGCCGATCATTGTTGCCACCATCGGCACGACTTCGCGGAAAACCTTGCGGCCTTCCTGCACGAACAGCTTGTCCGGCGAACCGATGCCTTCCGGCGCCGCGCGGTTCAGGAAACCGAAATTGTTGCGGATATTGTTCGAGAACTCGGTCTTCAGTTTGGTGCCGAGGATTTTCCAGTGACCGGCCGGCGCAATGCTCTCTTCTTCGACGAGGACCGCCGTGGCGACGTCCCCGAAGATGAAGTGACTGTCGCGATCGGTGAAGTTCAGGTGTCCGGAACAGATTTCCGGATTGACCATGAGAACCGATTTGGCGCTGCCACTGCGGATGAAGTCTGCCGCTGTCTGGATGCCGAACGTGGCGGAGGAGCAGGCGACGTTCATGTCGAAGGCAAAGCCCTTGCAGCCGAGGGCGGCCTGAACCTCGACGGCCATGGCTGGATAGGCGCGCTGCATATTCGATGCGGCGCAGATGACGGCATCGACGTCTTCCGGCTTGCGTCCAGCGCGTTCCAGCGCCTGGCGTGCAGCATGAACGGCCATTTCGGCCATGACGGAGATCTGGTCGTTTGCACGTTCCGGGATGCGGGGGGCCATGACGCCCGGATCCAGCACGCCTTCCTTGTCAATCACATGGCGCGACTTGATGCCCGAGGCCTTCTCGATGAACTCGACGGAAGAATGGGTCTTGGGCTCAACGGCGCCATCGGCGATGTCGGTGGCATAGGCAATATTCCAATTGTCCGCCCACGCGTTGTAGCTCTCAACGAGTTCTTCATTGGAAATCGATTGCGGGGGCGTCCAGAGGCCTGTCGCCGATATCACTGCTGTTTTCATACTGCCCTCAGCAAGCGTGCGGTGAAAACCGCACCTCGTGTATTTCAATGCATTCGCTGTAACCTGCGTTGCGCATCTGGTCGAGAGAAGAGGTGCAGGTCGCTAGCGGGGCAGCTGGATGCCGGGATCGGAAGATCCGCGGGCCATTTCAGGTGACATGCCACTGGCTTCGCGCTCGGCGTCGCGGTTTTCATAGCTGCGCTGTTTCGCGGCTAGGCTTTCGGCTTCTGCGCGGTCGGCGGCTTCAAGCAGCGCAAGCTGGGTGGTGACGCAGGATTCGCGGGCGACGGGGCCGGGTGAGCTGGCGCAGCGCGACCAGGCAATCTGCTGGCGTTCTTTTGCTGCCGCATTAGATGCACACGCGCCGAGCAGCATCGTCCCGGACAGGAGGGCAGTCAGGATAAGGGCGTTTTTCATTTTGGCTCCACGGGGTTGAGGTCAAAGCGGACTGGAATCGCCGCTCAGTGGTCTGTCGCAATGTCCGAAGGTTTTTTGGCTTTTGCCGCTTCGGAATCCTGCGCCTGGGTCTTTTCATAGGCGCGGCAGGCCGCCTCGTCCGCTGGCGAATCAATCAGGCTGCAGTCTGTACCTTCCCGGCCGGCCGATGTGTCGTTCGTCACGCAGGCCGCAAGCAGGAGTGCCGGAAGAATCAGGATTGCCAAACGCATGTCATATCCCTTGCACAGCCTGATGTCGGGGACAGTGTATCTCATGATCGTTCACCATGCCAACGGCTTGTGCCCAGGCATAGACAATCGTTGGTCCGACGAACTTGAAACCCCGCTTCTTGAGATCCTTTGACATGGCGGTCGACCAGTCCGTGAACGTGGGCGCCTTGCGGAAATCGGTCCAGCTGTTCACGATTGGCGCTCCGCAGACCCAGTTCCAGCAATAGGCGGAGAAGTCTTCGCCCGCTGCGGCCATGTCGAGATAGGCGCGGGCATTGCCAATCGTCGCCTCGATCTTTTTCGGGCTGCGGATGATGCCGGGATTCTGGAGGGCTTTTTCGATGCGCGCAGGCGTCCAGCTCACGAGGCGTTCGGGGTCGAACCCGTCAAACTCCTCACGGATCGAGTCGCGCTTGCGCAGTATGGTGATCCACGAGAGGCCGGCCTGCATGCCGTCGAGTTGCAGCTTTTCCCAAAGCGCCCGGCTGTCGTGCTCCGGCACGCCCCATTCTTCGTCATGATAGCCGCGATAGAGCGCGTCGTTCATCGGCGCCCAGCCGCAATATGGTGCGTCAGTCATTGGCCGCCGTGAGTGCAATCAATTCCATCTTGAGCCATTCGGGCCGGTCGATGGTGACCGGGCGACCACCGCAGGTGAACGCCTTGCCGGCCGCATCGGCCTGGACCATCCGGTCTGTGCGGATCAGGGCGAGGCCCATCTCGCCGGAGACGCTGGTGACGTTCCCGATGGACGATCCTGCGAGGATATCGGCGCCGCGCTTCAGGCCTTCGCCGCGCACAGGCAGCGTGCGCTTGCGCACCTTGGCCTTGCGCTTCATGCGGCTGGCGACTTCCTGGCCAACGAAGCAGCCTTTTTTGTAGTCGATCCCGCCCATCACATCGAGGTTCACATCGGTGGGGAACACTTCCGAGCTACGATAGTCCGCGCCCCATTCGGGCACGCCGGCGGCGATGCGCGTCTTGTGCCATTCCTCGTAGGACATCTCGACACCGATCTCTGCCGCTGGCGAAATGGCGCGGTGCGGCAGGCTCGTGGAGCGCACGTCGACCCAGCTGCCTTCGGTGACAACGTCGTCCGTGAGGCGGTCGATCTCGACTTCGGAGCGCAGGCGGAACAGCTTCAGCCGCTTTTCCAGTTCGTCAGCCGCGTGGCTGTGCACATCGAGATAGATGTTCTCGAGCGAGAGCATGGCCAGATAGTCGGCGATGATCTTGCCCTGCGGGGTGAGCAGCGCGCCGTAGCGCATTTCGCCCGTGTTCCAGTTGTCGACCGAGTTGGTGACGGTGCGTTCCATCAGGGCGAGCATGTCCGGGCCGGACAGGCGAATGATGGAGCGATCAGGCAGGGCGCGTTTGGACATGATGGTAATTTAGTGTGCCCGGCCCGCTTTGTCTGCGCCTTTCCATGCTGCGTAGAGACCGGTGGCGAGGCCGCTTTTCAGGACCGAGCCGATCAGGAAGGGCACAACGCCTGCAACGACAGCGGTTTCAGCGCCGACAAAGCCCGAGAGCCAGGCTGCGCCGAGGGCAAGAACCAGCCCGTGCAGGCCGAGGAAACCGGCAAGGCGCAGGCCGTGGGCGCCGATCCGGTCGCCCTTTGGCAGGTAACCGGCGAGGAAAGCCGCAATCGGGAAGGCGGCGAGATAGCCGGCGGTCGGCCCTGCAAAGGCGAGAAGCCCGGACTTGCCGTCAGCCAGAACCGGCGCGCCGGTGAAGGAAAGGGCCAGCCATGAAAGGACCATGGCGGCGCCCATGCGCGGGCCGAACAGGGCGCCGAGCAGCAGGACGGTCATGGTCTGCAGCGTCATCGGCACCGGATACATCGGCACGGAAATCCAGGAAGAGGCCGTCAGGGCCGCGACGCCGAGGGCGCCGATGACCAGTGGGCGCAGGGCAGGATGGGCGAAAGCGCGGGGCGCGGCATGTTTCATGGGTGGTCCTGTAGCTGATAAGTGGCGGTTGTGCGGTGCAGCAGGGACGAGGTCAAGCACTGCGGCAGCGTCACGGGATGACAGGCCCGGCGCACAGGAGCATAAGGAGGCCATGAGCAAGACATATGACCTGATCCTGAAGAATGGCACCGTGGTGTCGCCCGGCGGCGAAGAACGCGTGGATGTAGCGATCAATGGCGAAAAGATCGTCGCGATCGGCAAGTTCGACGCGTCCCAGGCCGGGGAAGTCTATGACGCGACCGGCCTGCACATCCTGCCGGGCGTGATCGACAGCCAGGTTCACTTCCGTGAGCCGGGGCTTGAATACAAGGCCGACCTCGAAACCGAGGCGCGCTCTGCGGCGCTGGGCGGTGTGACGGCCGTGTTCGAAATGCCGAACACCAATCCCTCGACCATCACCCCGGCTGCGCTGACCGACAAGCTGAACCGCGCCAAGGGCCGCATGGATGTCGACCACGCCTTCTATGCGGGCGCGACCAATGACAATCCGCACCTGCTGGCCGAGATGGAGCAAATGCAGGGCTGCTGCGGCGTGAAAGTCTTCATGGGCGCCTCGACCGGCGACCTGCTGGTCAAGGATGACGAGGGCGTAGAAGCCGTGCTGCGCGCGATCAAGCGCCGGGCGGCTTTCCACTCGGAAGACGAGTACCGCCTCGAAGAGCGCCGCTCGCTTGCTGTCGCGGGCGACTGGCAGAGCCACATCGTCGTGCGCGACGTGGAGGCGGCGGTCAGCTCGACGCGGCGCCTGCTGCGGCTGGCGCGCAAGACCGGCAAGCGCATCCATGTGCTGCATATCTCGACAGCAGAAGAGATGGAGCTGTTGCGCGATGCCAAGGATGTGGCGTCGGTCGAAGTGTTGCCGAACCACCTGACACTGGCAGCGCCCGATTGCTACGAGCGGCTGAAGGGCTTTGCCCAGCAGAACCCGCCCGTGCGCGAACAGCGCCATCAGGATGCGCTCTGGCGCGCGCTCAATGCCGGGATCGTCGATGTGCTGGCAACGGATCACGCGCCGCACACGCGCGAAGAGAAAGAGCGGCCTTATCCCGCCTCGCCTTCGGGCATGCCGGGCGTGCAGACCTTCGTGCCGCTGATGCTGACGCATGTGGCCAATGGCAAGCTCAGCCTGCAGCGCTTTGTCGAGCTGACGAGTGCTGGGCCGCAGCGCGTCTTCGGCATCGCCAACAAGGGCCGCATCGCCGAAGGTTATGACGCCGACTTCACGGTCGTCGACCTGAAGCGCAAGGAAACCATCACGAATGAATGGGCCAAGGCCAAATGCGGCTGGACCCCCTATGACGGGATGGAAGCCACCGGCTGGCCCGTCGCGACTATCATCCGTGGCAAGTTCGTCATGCGCGATGGCGAGATCACGCAAAAGGGCGGCGGCAAGCCCGTCCGCTTCAACGAGACTCTGGAGCCAGCTGGCGTTTAGACGCCTTATTTTCTCTAGGCAGGCCGCGATTTGGCGCTAAGTTCCCTCATGTGGGGGACAATTGATGGCGGGACGTGACGGCAGCATGGCGCGGGCAGGCGAGGGCGAATGATCCTGCGCCGTCTCACCGATTCCTTCCGCAAGCAGGATTGGTTCACCGTCGCAGTGGAAACGCTGATCGTCGTGCTCGGCGTGTTCCTAGGCCTGCAGGTCAATAACTGGAACGCGGCGCGGAACGATAAGCAGCGCGGCGCGGTGTTTGCCGAGCAGCTCAGAGCCGATCTCCTGGTCGAGGCCTGGAATTACGAAGGCCTCATGGACTATCTTGGGGCCGTCCGGGACAATGCCGATAGCGCGCTCGCCATTCTTGAAGGCAACGCCGACGCGTCGGATGAAGACCTCCTGATCTACGCCTACCGCGCGACACAATATCAGCGCGGGGTGCGTCAGCGTGCGACATTCGATGAGTTGACCTCAACCGGGTCCATGTCGCTGATCAGGGACAAGGTGCTGCGGGATGCAGCCATTCTCGTTTACACGACGCCCATTATTGCACCGGCCAGCGGAGAAGGCGTGGACTCGCCCTATCGCGACGCATTCCGGAAAAGCGTTCCGGTCGCGGTGCAGGTGGCTCTGGGGGAAACCTGTGGCGACAAATTTTTGGCTATCGGCGACTATGAGGGCATTGGAAGCCAGCTCAACTATGATTGCGAAACCGGCCTATCACCTGAACTTGTTAAACAGGGGGCAGAGGCCTTGCGTACGGACCCTCAACTCATTCCGCTGCTTCGGTTGCAGGCCATAAATACCAGGTCTTCGTTTACCACTCTCGCAATTAACAACAGGGATATCAGGGACAGCCTGCGCGCGGTGGTGGGAGATGCCCCATGATCCTGCGCCGCCTGACCTATGCCTTCCGCAAGCAGGACTGGTTCACCGTTGTGATCGAGACGCTGATCGTCGTGCTCGGTGTCTTCATCGGCCTGCAGGTCGGGAACTGGAACGACGCGGCGCGCGACCGGACACAGGAGGCCATCGTTCTTGACCAGCTGGAGCGGGAATTCACCTCTGTGGTTGAAGCGGCAAAGGAAGCGAAGGTCGAGGCCGATATCTCGCTCACGGCAACGCGGCAGGTGCTGCGGGCGATCCGCGACGGGAAGGAACCCGAAGATCCGGCGGCGTTTCTTCAGACGCTGGGGAGGGCGGGCGGATTTGAGTCGGGCCCGTTGGAGCCGGTCACGTTGACCGAGCTGATGACGGCCAGCGGGCTGTCCGAGCTGTCCTCGCCGGACCTTCGCACCGCCCTTATCCGCTATCACGAGACCGCTGAGTATCAGCGCGAACTGGCGAGTCTGGTTTTACAGCGTGTATCGGCGCCCCATGATGGATTTCACGATGCGATCTATGTGAATCCCGACTTTTCACCCGAATTGGGCAACCGCCTGGAACGCTATGACTGGGCCCTGATGCCCGGCACGCGGCAGCAATTCCAGACGATCATGTATGGCAAGCTTGGCCTCTCTTACGGTATCGACGAACAAATCGCCCGTGGCGAAGCTGTGCTCGCCGAGATCGAGAAAGCGCGAAAATGATCCTGCGCCTTGAGATAGACCGGCCCGCCTGCGCCATCCTGCCTCTGCGGCCTGCCACGTGACACTGGCGGGCCAATTGGCCATAACCTGCGGCTGGAGGCAGGAATTATATGAGTGATCGCAAGGGGCTGAACCGTCAGCTGTTCTGGCTGTACGAGGGGCACGGCACGGGCCCGTTCATCTTCCGCTGGGCGTTACTGATCTTTGACATGGTCACGATCATCTACTTCCTCTGGGCACCGTTCGAGGCGCGGGGGCGTTCGCATTTCATCGTCGATTACCTGATCGGCGGCGTGATACTGCTCGACCTGCTGGCGCGTCTCTATATCGCCCGGCACAAGCATCTCTTCTTCATGAAATGGATCAACTGGGCCGACATGATCGTCGTGGTGACCATGTTTGCGCCGCTGCTGGTGTCGAACTTTGCGTTCCTGCGGGTCCTACGCGCCGTGCGGGCCGTGCGGGCCTTTACGTTCGTGAGGCGTATCCGCGTGCTGACGCCTTTCTTCCAGCGGCACGAGCGGATCATCGACAAGATAACGAACCTTGTCGTGTTCGTGTTCATCACGGCGGCGCTTGTCTATGCGCTGCAGGTGGGGCGTCCGGGCTCTGACGTGCACACCTATATCGACGCGCTCTATTTCACGGTGACCAGCCTGACCACGACGGGCTATGGCGATGTCATCCTTGAGGGCCAGCTGGGCCGCTTTGTGGCCATTCTCGTGATGGTGCTGGGCCTTTCCATGTTCCTGCAATTGCTGCGGGCGATCATCGAGCCGAGTGACAAGGTTGAATGTGAATGCCAGGATTGCGGCCTGATGCTGCATGACCGTGACGCCGTTCACTGCAAGCATTGCGGGCGCGTAATGCATATCGAAACACGAGGACAAGTATGAGTACGTCTGGCATTTCTTTCCGCGAAGTTCCCTACCCGCCGCTGAAGCTGGACGTCGACAGGCGGCCGGACGGCACGATCTACCTGAACAATGGCCAGCCGCTGAAGGCCCACCCGCCGCACATGCTGGCGCCGCTGGTGAAGTGGGCCGCTGAAGCGCCGGACCGTATCTGGCTGGCCGAGCGCGTGCCGGAAGACCCGGCCTCCGAGGGCTGGCGCGAGATGACCTATGGCGACGGTCTGGACCGGGTGCGCCGCCTGGCGCAGGCCTTCATTGATGCTGGCGCCGGCCCTGACGCGCCGGTGATGATCCTCGCGTCGAACTCCATCGACCATGCGCTGATCATGTATGCGGCCATGTGGGCGGGCAGCCCTGTGGTGCCCGTGACGCCAGCCTATGCGCTGCTGAGCGAAGACTTCGCGCGCCTGAAATATATCGACCAGCTGACCGAGCCGAAAATCATCTATGTCGAGGATGGCGCGGCCTACCAGCGCGGGCTCGACGGCATGGGCGTGGGCGACCGGCTTGTGATCTATAGTCGCCGCGAGCCGAAAGGATGCGACAGCGCCCAGATCGGCCGCTTTGCCAAGGAGCCGACGCAGGCGGTGGATGACGCCTATGAGGCGCTGGCGCCGGACACGGTGGCGAAATACATGCTGACGTCCGGCTCGACCGGCGAGCCGAAGGCGGTGATCAACCTGCACGGCATGGTGGCGGCGAACGCCAAGATGATCCGCTCCGTGTGGGACGAGGAGCGCCTCGGCGCGATCTGCGGCGGGCCGCAGGTGATGTGCAACTTCCTGCCGTGGAGCCATACCTATGGCGCCCATTCCATCCTGCACAACATGCTCGACTGGGGCGGCACGCTCTATATCGACAATGGCGCGCCAACGCCTGCGCGCCTGCCGGAGATGATCCGTAGCCTGACGGAAATCGCCACGACGCAGCACACGACCGTGCCGGCCGCCTGGGCGGCGCTCGCGACGGAACTGGAGCGCAATGACGCGCTGGCCGAGACCTTCTTCAAGCGGCTGGTCTGCATGGCGTATGGCGGCGCGGCCATGGGGCAGGACATCTATGAGCGTATCCAGGCCGTGGCCGTGCGCATCACGGGCGAGCGGATTTCACTATCAGCCGGATATGGCGCCACCGAGACATCGCCGACCGCGTCCAACGTGCACTGGCCGAATGATGTGATGGGCCTGATCGGCCTGCCGCTGCCGGGCAATACGTTCAAGCTGGTGCCGAATGCGCAGAAGCTGGAATTGCGCGTCAAAGGCGTGAACGTGACGCCGGGCTATTTCCGCAATGCTGAGCGCACGCTGGAAGCGTTTGACGATGAAGGCTTCTACCGGCTTGGCGATGCGGTGCGTTTTGTCGATCCGGAGCATCCCGAAAAGGGCCTCGCCTTTGACGGGCGCACGGCAGAGGAATTCAAGCTGGCGAGCGGGACATGGGTGTCGGCTGGCACGGTGCGCGTTCAGGCCGTTGCGGCGACGGGCGGCGCGCTGTCTGACGCGGTGGTCTGCGGCCTGAACGAGGACGCGATCTGCCTGCTCGGTTTCCTCAACGAGGCCTGGTGCCAGCGTCTTGTCGGGGAGGCTTTGCCCATGGCTGAACTGGCCCGGCATCCGGAAGTGATCGCGGCGGTCACGCAAGGACTGAAGGCCTATAATACCAAGCATTCGAAGCCGTCGGCGCGCATTGCGCGAATATTACTTCAGACGACACCGCCCCGGGCGGATGCAGGCGAGATAACCGAGAAAGGTTACATGAACCAATCGCGGACTCTGGACTTGCGAAAACAGGATGTGGCGAAGCTGTATGCAGGTTCTATATTTGAAGAGGTAATAAATATAAGCGCCTGATCAAGAAAAAATGATCACATTCAAGCTTTGGGTGAGACTTTTCTGTCGCAATCCTTTGGATGTGTGGCTAGGCTGAAGCTGGAGCCGCTCGTCCACCTTTGCGCGGCTCCAGCCAGATCCCCTTTGGCTGCGGGCGGGTCGCCAATTTACCGGGCTAACGCCAAGTCCGTCCGGTATATTGCGACCCGTCCCGCTTTGACCCCCCATGCGAACGCGCTAAAGAAACGCTCAAACACTTGAGGGATGTGAACACCTATGGCCAACGAACCTGAACGCAACATGACTGGTGCCGAAGCACTGGTTTCGACGCTGGCTGATCATGGGGTGAGCGCGTGTTTCGCCAATCCCGGCACGTCGGAAATGCACCTCGTGACTGCGCTGGACCATGAGCCGCGCATCCATTCGGTCCTGTGCCTTTTCGAGGGCGTGGCGACAGGGGCTGCGGATGGCTATGCGCGGGTGTCCGGCGGCCCGGCGATGACGCTGCTGCACCTTGGCGCGGGCTACCTGAATGGCGGCGCCAACATCCACAATGCGCGCCGGGCGTGGACACCCATGGTCAACGTGATCGGCGACCATGCGGTGCCGCACCAGCGCTATGACGCGCCGCTCGCCTCCGACATACGCGGCATGGCCGGGCCAAATTCGGTGTGGATCAAATCGGCTGACACAGCGGCGACAGCGGGAGAGCTGGCGGCGGAAGCCTGGGAGGCAAGTCTCTCGCCGATCTCGGGCCCGGCGGCGCTGATCCTGCCGGCGGACACGGCTTGGCTGGAGGGCGGCAAGCCCGGCAAGAAGCGCGCGCGGCCCGCGCTGCGGGCGCCGGATGCGGCCCGTGTCGAGGCGGCGGCGAAGGCCGTGAAATCCGCGAAGAAACCCATGATCCTGATCAATGGCAGCGCGCTGACCGAGGCGGGCCTCGCGACGGCGGCGCGGCTGAAGGCGGCTGGGGTGCGCGTGATGACGGACACGTTCTTCCCGCGTCAGGCGCGCGGCGCAGGCCGGTTCATTCCGGACCGGATGCAGTATTTTGCCGAAGGCGCGATGACTGATCTTGAGGGCCATGACCTGATGCTGGTGGCGGGTACGCAGGTGCCGGTGGCCTTTTTTGCCTATCCGGGCAAGCCGAGCGTTCTGGTGCCGGAAGGCTGCACGCCGATGATCATTGGCGGCCCGGAGAGCGATAGCGCGGCGATCCTTGCGGCGCTGGCCGATGCATTGGGTGCGAAAGAGGCGGCGCCGATGGCGACGCTTGAGCGGCCGGGCCTGCCGAGCGGCGGGCTGAATGCGGTGGCCGTGGGCCAGTCGATTGCGCGGCACATGCCGGAGGGCACGTTCGTGTCCGATGATGCCGTGTCGAACGGGCTGCCGACCTTCCTGATGACGCAGAAAGCCAAGCCGCATGACTGGATGCAGTTGACCGGCGGGGCGATCGGGCAGGGCATGCCGCTGGCGCTAGGCGCAGCGGTGGCGGCTAAGGACCGGAAGGTCCTCTGCCTCACGGGCGACGGCGCGGCCATGTATACCAACCAAGCGCTGTGGAGCATGGCGCGCGAGGGGGCGAATGTGGTGACTGTCGTGTTCGTCAACCATTCCTACCGTATCCTGAACATCGAACTGGCACGCACCGGCGCAGGCAATCCCGGGCCGACGGCCAAGAGCATGCTTGAGCTGGACCAACCGGAGATTGACTGGGTTGCGCTCTCGACGAGCCTCGGCGTGCCGGCGGTCGCGGTCGATACGGCCGAGGCCTTTGACAAGGCGCTGGAGCGGGCCTTTGCGGCAGAGGGGCCGCAGCTGATCGCGGCGCATGTGCCTGCGCGATAGGCCCTGCGTAATGGTATTGAAGAGCCTGGTTAACGGGCCACATGGGGGTTATGAGTACTTACCCATCCCCCGATTATGACCATGACCAATCCATTCCCCAGCGACCAGGCGTCGGACAGATGGCTGGGCGCGTGGCCGTAGGCGCGACGCGCAGCACGTTCAAGTTCTTTGCGTTCATCCTGAACTTCTTCGTTCCAGGACTCGGAACAATCTTCATCGGGCGCATTGGTACGGCGATCATTCAGCTCATGCTGATTCCCGTTGGTGTGCTTCTCATCCCGTTTGGCGGACTCGGTTTTCTGGTCCTGATCGCCAATTGGGTCTGGTCACTCACCACGGTTGTACAGGCCTGGCGCCACCCTGGTGTGATTTATGTGCGTGAGCGTTCGCGCCGCTAGGGTTTTCCCTCTGTTAAGATTCCTCCGTTAGCTGCCTAAAGTGGCGGATAGAGGAGACGGGCCATGGAAGACATGAGCTGGGGCGCAATCGCCTCGATGGCGCTGGTGGCAATTGTCGCCCTTACAGTCATCTACAACATCATCAAGGGACGCAGCAGGCCCGGCGGAAATGCATCTGTGCCCGCACCTTCCGTCGATACCCAACCCGTGCCCGATCCAACGACGGCTGCCACGCTGATGTCGAAAATCGTGGCAGGGGCCAGGTCTCAGACGGCCTTTGACGAATACGTCAGGGACCACACGCGCGAACAGCTGGATGATGTTCCTGTCTATGCCGTTGCGCACATCATCACGGCGTCCATTCCCTCACGATCGCGAAAGACATGGCTCAGCGCTGTGGCAGCGGCCACTGTGCCGCGCGGTGCTGATCCTGAGCTGGTCAATACGGCGGACTATTTCTGGGACGTGAACGAGAAATGGCTATTCAGCGAAACGGCTTTTGACGACTTCTGCAACGCGTATCTCATCGCCAACAAGAGCGAATGGCCTTCCGAGGTTCACGAACGGATTGTGCTGGCCGGATACACGGCGCTGGCATCGCGTGACCCGGCCGAAGCACCGGATTCACCAGACATGCTGCGGGTTGTTTCCGAGTTCATGGCGGGGCTGGATCGGGTTGCCGAGGCCTATTTCGAGGCTGAGGCGGCGGCGGTTCGCGCGCGGTTGCTGGCCGAAGCCGAGCAGCTGGCACCCGTTGTGCGAGCGAAGATCGCCTGATCCTGGCGCCTGCGCCAGAAGCCGGACTGGCAGGGCCTTCCGGTTTTCCTTGGTACAAAGGGCGCGGGCGGGAAGCTCCGGGCGCGCATTGTCAGTCTGTTGGTCAGGTAGTGTAGAAGGTGCGCACCTTCGGCCTGTCATCCCGCGCCAGTCATGAACGAACTGCACGGGCTGGGAACCCGTACAGCCTGGTCATTATAGGTCGGGCCGGGATCGGTAGGAGAAGATGGGCGGGATCTGCTGGGCGGCTTGAATTTGGCGCGGGAAAGAGCGCTCAGCTCTCGTCGTCACCATTGGTGTTGCCTTCGAAACCCTGCCTTGGGCGGGCGACGCGGTCGCCGAGGTCTTCGAGATCGATGAAATTATCGGCCTCGCGGCGCAGCTCGTCGCCGATCATGGGCGGGTTTGAGGCGACGGTGGAGACGACCGAGACGCGCACGCCGCGCGCCTTCACGGCTTCGACGGCCCGGCGGAAGTCGCCATTCCCGCTGAAAAGCACGATATGATCCACATTGGCGGCCATTTCGAGCATGTCGATAGCCAGTTCCACGTCCATGCTGCCCCGGACGCGCTTGCGGCCTTCCCGGTCGGTGAACTCGCGGGCGGGCTTCTTGATGACATTGTAGCCGTTATAAGCGAGCCAATCGACCAGCGGGCGGATGGGGCTGTATTCATCGGTTTCGACGAGGGCGGTGTAATAATTGGCGCGAAGGAGGCGGCCTTTTCCCTGAAATTCCTTCAAAAGCTTACGAAAATCGATCTCCAGATCCACCGCGCGGGCGGCGGAATAGAGATTCGCGCCATCAATGAACAGCGCCAGGCGCTCGTCCTTGTAAAAGGCCATTGGCTTAATTCCTCAGGTAATATAGGGTATAGGCTAATAAAAACGCCGAAAATACTTATAGAACTGGCATACTCAGGCTGCGTTTCAGGCGCAAGGCCGGGTTGCGCCAGCTTGTTGCACTGCATATAAGGGTCGGCTTCAAGGAGATTGACTGCCCATGGCCCGCGTGACCGTCGAAGACTGTATCCAGAAAGTGCCGAACCGTTTCGAGCTCGTCCTGCTCGCTGCACATCGTGCCCGCATGATCCGTGAAGGTTCGCCGCTGACGGTGGACCGCGACAATGACAAAGACCCTGTCGTGTCGCTGCGCGAGATCGCTGAAGAGTCTGTCGACCTGAAAGTCGTCAAGGAAGCCATGATCTCCAACCTGCAGGAAGTGCGCCCGAGCGAGGAAAGCGAACGCGAAGCCGACCGCATCGCGCTCATGTCCGGCCCGGCTGCGACCGAAGACGACGTGATGCGTGCCTATCAGGCAGAAATCGAGTCCGGACGCGACGACCGACTCTAGGAGGCTCCATGGACGGCAGCGCCCTTTCCGCTGAGGACAAAGGGGCTGGCGACACGGCTGGCAAAGCCGTCTCGACTGACGCTCCAGCTGCATCCGCACATGTGCTTTCACGCGAAGACCTGATTGCCAAAGTGCGGGCTTACCACCCGCGTGTGAAGTCCGAGCTGCTCGGTGCAGCCTATGACTTTGCCAAGCTGCACCATGGCGAGCAGATACGCGATTCCGGCGACGCCTATTATTCCCATCCCGTTGAGGTCGCGAGCCTTCTGGCCGATGTGCGCCTCGATGAAGTGACCATCGTGGCAGGCCTGCTGCACGACGTGGTCGAAGACACCGGCATCGACATTGGCGATATCGAGGTGCGCTTTGGCGCCGATGTGGCCGAACTGGTCGACGGCGTGACCAAGCTCGACGCATTGGAATTCACGTCCAAGGAATCCGCGCAGGCCGAGAACTTCCAGAAATTCATCCTCGCGACGACGAGCGACCTGCGCGTACTGCTGGTGAAGCTGGCTGACCGGTTGCACAACATGCGCACGCTGCATTTCCGCAAGAAGGCCGAGAGCCGCCAGCGCACCGCCCGTGAGACGATGGACATCTATGCGCCGCTCGCGCGCCGCGTGGGCCTCTATACGCTGGCCGCCGAGATGGAAGACCTGGCCTTCCAGGAGCTGAACCCTGAAGCGCGTCGTGCGATCCTCTACCGGCAGGAAGAGCTCGCGCGCGAGAATGCCGACGACCTCGACCGCATTGATGGCGACCTGCGCCAGCTGATGGAAATGGCCGGCATCAAGGCCAAGATCAAAGGCCGCCGCAAACAGCCCTATTCGCTGTGGCGGAAGCTTGAGCGCAAATCGATCTCGTTCCTGGATGTGGCTGACCTGTTTGCCTTTCGCATTATCGTCAGCGAAGTCGAGGACTGCTACCGCGTGCTCGGCGAAGTGCACACGCTGTGGGCCTGTATCCCGGACCGCTTCCGCGACTATATCTCCGTGCCCAAGCCGAACGGCTATGCCTCGCTGCACACGACCGTGCGCGCCGCCGGCAACCGCCGCGTGGAGCTGCAGATCCGCACACGCGCGATGGACCGCACGGCCGAGTTCGGCGTGGCGGCGCACTGGGGCTACAAGAACAAGTCGTATGGCTTCGACGTGGATTCGGCGCGTGCCGCGGGCCTTGACCCGGCAGCCAACCTCGAAGCCTTTGCCGAGCTGATCCAGGACGGAGCGGACGCCAGCGAGTTCCTCGAGCATGCGAAGCTGGAAATGTACCGCGAGCACGTCTTCGCGTTCACGCCGAAGGGCAAGCTGATCATTTTGCCGGCCGGCGCGATGCCGCTGGACTTTGCCTATGCCGTGCACTCGGCCGTGGGCGACACCACGATCGGCGCGCGGATCAATGGCGAAGTGAAGTCGCTGCGTAGGCCGCTGAAGAACGGCGATGTCGTCGACATCCTGCGCGGCAAGGTTCCGGCACCGGTGATTGGCTGGGAAGCCATGACACTGACGGGCCGGGCGCGTTCGGCCATCCGCAAGCTGGTACGCGAGCGTGACCAGATCGAGTTCCGGCGCCTGGGTGTGGGCCTGATCAACATGGCGCTGCGCCGCGCGGGCATCGACCCGATCGACGTGAAGATGACGCACACAGCCCACCTCGCCGGATTTGAAAACCGCGAGGAGATGGCTGAGGCCGTCGGACGCGGACGTGTTTCCTCGGCCGATATTATGGAAGCGGCCTTCCCGGGCTATCGCGCCGAACGCTTTGACGCCGACAATAAGCTACGTCTCGACAGCGAGCATGCACCGCTGCTGGTGTCGGGCGCCGACATGACGCCGGGCGTGACGCTGCACCTTGGCCAGTGCTGCTGCCCGCTACCGGGCGACCGGATCATGGGCGTGCAGGAGCCCGAAGTGGGACTCGTCGTGCATATCGCGAGTTGCCCGAAACTGGCGGAATATGACGATCACCCGGAGCTTTGGGTCGACCTGAAATGGACCGAGCTCGCCAAGACCGGCGCGGTGGCCGTGGGCCGTATCCGCATCAGCGCGGCCAACGAAAAAGGCGTGCTGGCAAAGCTCTGCACGGCGGTTGCCCAGTCCAATGGCAATATCATCCGGATCGCCACGAGCGAGCGCGGCACGGACTTTACCGAGCTGGTCATGGAGATCGAGGTTGAAGACCTGAAGCGCCTGACGCAGATACTTGCCGCGTTGCGCTCCCTGGCCGTTGTGGACCGGGCAGTGCGCGACCAGGAGCTAGAAGATGACGAATGAAGACGTACTCGCGGTGTTTCGCGAGGCAGGTGCCCTCCTGGAGGGGCATTTTATCCTTTCCTCCGGACGGCGCAGCCCCGTGTTCCTGCAAAAGGCACTCGTCTTTTCGCAACCGGACCTGTCGGAAAAGCTGTGCAAGGCGCTTGCGTCGAAGCTGACGGCGACATTCGGCAAGATCGATGTGGTGGCCGGGCCAGCCGTGGGCGGCATCATTCCGGGCTATGAACTGGCGCGGCACCTGAAGGCGCGGGCGATCTTTGCCGAGCGCGTGGATGGCAAGCTACAGTTCCGGCGCGGCTTTTCGATTGCCGAGGGCGAGCGCGTACTGATCGCTGAGGATATCGTGACCACGGGCTTGTCGTTCCGCGAGACGGTCGAGGCGCTGGACAAGCTGCCGGGCGAAGTCGTGGGCGGGGCGTGTATCATCGACCGTTCCAACGGCAAGGCGGATGTCGGCTGCAAGCTGGTGTCGCTGGCGGCGGTGGACTTCCCGGACTATGCGGCGGACGACCTGCCGCCGGAACTCGCCGCGATGGAAGCGGTGAAGCCCGGTTCGCGGGGCCTTGCCTGATGGCGGAGCGGATACGCCTCGGCGTGAATATTGACCATGTGGCAACGATCCGGAATGCGCGCGGTGGCTCGCACCCAGACCCGATGCGCGCGGCGCTTATGGCGACGGAAGCGGGCGCCGACGGCATCACGCTGCACCTGCGCGAGGATCGCCGGCATATTCGCGACGGCGACCTGACAGAGATCCGCAATGCGACGGCGCTGCCGATCAATATGGAAATGGCGGCGACCGAGGAAATGCTCGAGATCGCGCTGAAGTTCAAACCGGAAACGGCCATGTTCGTGCCGGAAGAGCGCGCTGAGCTGACGACCGAAGGCGGGCTGGATGCTGCGCGGGCGCACAACCATCTCGCGCACTTTGTCCGCCAGCTGAACAAGAATGGCAGCCGGGTTTCCTTCTTCATCGAACCGGACATGGTGCAGCTGCATGCCGCCCATGCGCTGGGCGTGCAGATTACCGAGTTTCACACCGGGCGCTATGTCGAGCTGGTGCAGGCGGGTGAAGCCAAGCTGGCCGAGCTGGAACTGGACCGGATCCGCAATTGCGCCGAAGAGGCCCATCGGATCGGCATTGAGCCGCAGGCCGGGCACGGGCTGACCTTTGATACGGTGAAGCCGGTGGCTGCGATTCCGCAGATCACCGAGCTTAACATTGGGCACTTCCTTGTCGGCGAGGCGATCTTCATCGGCCTGCCAGCAGCGATTGGCGAGATGCGCCGCCTGATGGACGAGGCGCGCGCATGATCATCGGCATCGGCAATGACCTCTGCAATATCGAGCGGATCGAGAAGACGCTGGCCCGCTTCGGCGAGCGGTTCGAGAAGCGCGTTTTCACCGAAACCGAGATTGCGCTGGCCCGTCGCCGAAAACTGACAGCCGAGACCTATGCCAAGCGCTTTGCCGCCAAGGAGGCCTGTGCAAAGGCGCTGGGCACCGGCGTGCCGCGCCGGGGCGTGCACTGGCAGCATATGGGTGTCGTCAACCTGCCGAGCGGCAAGCCGACCGTGGCGCTGACAGGTGGCGCGGCCGCACGGCTCGCGGCAATGACGCCGGAAGGCCATACGGCCGTCATCCATCTCACCATTACAGATGATCATCCGTGGGCTGAGGCGCAGGTGATTATCGAAGCGCTGCCGGCCTCCTGATGAAAGCCGCCCGCCCCAAACGTACGCGCCAGCGCGCCGCTGCAAAAGCCAATGTGCCGAGCCTCTCGGATGCGGACGTGAAAACGATTCAGGAGCGGATTGGCTACAGCTTCAAGGAACGGGACCTGCTGGTGCGCGCCCTGACGCATCCGAGCGCGGTGGCGTCCGCGGACTCTGTGCGCCTGTCGAACCAGCGGCTGGAATTCCTCGGCGACCGTGTACTGAACCTGACCATTGCCGAGCGTTTGATCGAGCGCCGCAAGACCGAGAGCGAGGGCGACCTTGCCCCCCGCCTTAACCGGTTCGTCAAGAAGGGCGCCTGCGCCGAGGCCGTGCGCCATTTCGGGCTGCAGGACTATATCATCCTGTCCGACGGCGAAGTGGCATCCGGCGGCCGCGAGCGGGAATCGACCCTCGGCGATGCGTGCGAGGCCATGATTGGCGCGATCTACCAGGATGGCGGCCTCTCTGCGGCCCGCAAATTCATCGAGCGCGGCTGGGCGCAGCAATTTGAGTCCGCCCCCGTTGAAACGCGCGATCCGAAGACACTGCTACAGGAATGGGCGCAGGGCCAAGGCCTGCCGCTGCCGAAATACAGCGTCGTCAGCCGTTCGGGTCCTGACCATGCCCCTGTTTATGAGATAGAAGTACAAGTGGCGCCCCATGGCGAGGCAACGGCCACCGGATCCTCCAAACGCGACGCCGAGCGCAATGCAGCCGCCTTGCTGCTGAACACCCTGACTGGAACACAATGACTGAAACCGAAATCACCCGCGCAGGCTTTGCCGCCATTATCGGCGCACCCAATGCGGGCAAGTCCACACTGACCAACCGACTTGTCGGTGCCAAGGTCGCCATCGTGACGCACAAGGTGCAGACGACGCGCTTCCCCGTGCGCGGCGTGGCGCAGGTGGGCAATGCGCAGATCGTGCTGGTGGACACGCCGGGCATCTTCGTGGCCAAGCGCCGTCTCGACAGGGCGATGGTGAAAGCGGCCTGGAGCGGCGCAGCGGACGCAGATGCCATCGTGCACCTCGTGGATAGCGCGGCCTGGGTGGCCGACAAGGCAGGCACTGCAACCGGCGCGCAGAAAATGTCGATCGCCGACGACCTGCGTGTGATCGAGCAGCTGAAGCTGACCGAAAAGCGCGCTTTCCTCGCGCTCAACAAGATCGACCTTTTTCCGCATGACCAGGTTCTTCCGGTTATGGGCGAACTCAATGACACGGGCGTCTATGACGAGATCTTCATGATCTCGGCCGAGAATGGCGACGGCGTGGACCGGCTGTCTGCTGCGCTGGCAGATCGCATGCCTGCAGGCACGGCGCTCTATCCGCCAGACCAGACTGCCGACCTGCCAATGCGCCTGCTGGCTGCTGAAGTGACGCGCGAGAAACTGTTGCTGCGCATGCACCAGGAATTGCCATACCAGCTGATGGTCGAAACCGAGAGTTGGGAAGAGCGCAAGGACGGGTCCGTCCGTGTGCAGCAGGTCATCATTGTCGGGCGCGACGGCCACAAGGCCATGGTGCTGGGCAAGAACGGCGCGTCGATCAAGGAGATCGGGCGCATGGCGCGCAAGGAGCTGATCGAAATGCTCGACCGACCCGTGCACCTCTTCCTGTTCGTGAAAGTGGACGAGAAGTGGCAGGAGCGCCGCGACAGCTATTCCGGCATCGGCCTGGAGTTTGATGTCTAGGGCGCAGCATGAACTGGACCGATGAAGGCCTGATCCTCGGTGGCCGCCGGTTTGGTGAGGGCGGCCTTATCCTCGATGTGCTGACGAGGACCAAGGGGCGCCGGTCTGGCCTTGTCTATGGCGGCGCATCGCGTGCGCGGCGGGCGCAGTACGAGGCTGGCAATACCGTATCGCTTTCATGGACAGGCCGGCTGGAGGAACAGCTGGGGCGCTTTGACGTGGCTGAGTCTACCCGGGAGCGGGCCTCGCGCGTTCTGGATGATGCGGGCGCCCTTTCGGCGATCTCGGCGGTGACAACGTTGCTGCGAGGCGCGCTCGACGAGGGCGATGCGGCAGGCTCGGCGCTCTATGAAGCAACCACGATCCTGCTCGACCAGATCGAGGCGCGTGAAGTGTGGCCAGCGCTCTATGTGCGCTGGGAGCTGGGACTGCTGTCGGCTTTGGGCTTCGGGCTGGACCTCGAAGAATGTGCTCTCAGCGGCGCAAACGACGGCCTCACGCATGTGTCGCCGAAGACGGGCCGTGCCGTGCGTGGCTCAGAGGCAGAGGAATATGTGAACCGGTTGCTGCGCCTGCCAGGCTTTCTCGTGACGCCGGGCGCGCCGCTCGGTGTGGATGATATTGCCGACGGGCTCGCGCTGACAGGTTATTTCATCGAGGCGCGTGTGTTCAACGGCATGAACCGCGCCGTGCCGGCCCAGAGGGCGCAGCTTGTGGCGCGGCTCCTGAAGCGGGTCTAGACGCTGGCGCTTGGCCGGGCGCCGACTTTCTCGAACCAGGCGGTGAGATGCTGAAAGGCCGGGTTCAGCGGCTGGCCGACCTGGTTGCCGAACGCGAGGAAGCAGAACAGCATGATGTCAGCGAAGGTGAAGCTGTCGCCGGCCACATAGGCGCGGCTGGCGAGCTGGCCGTCGAGAAATTTCAGCTTGTCCTGCGCGCGGGCTTTCAGACCGGGTGCGGCGTCCGGCAGGCAGCGCGTGCGATCCTTGAACATGGCGAGGCCTTCGGAGAAGCGGAAGCCATTGGTCAGCGGGTCCAGCACGTTGAGGTCGACCCAGCGGGTCCAGCGGCGCGTCTGTGCGCGTTCCTCGGGATTGGCACCGAACAGGCTGTCGCCGGTATGGGTCTCGTCGAGATATTCGCAGATCGGCCAGATCTCGGTGATGATGCTGCCATCGTCCAGTTCCAGCGCGGGCGACTGTGCGGCCGGATTGACCGACAGATAGGACTCGCCGAGGTTTTCGCCCTTTACGATATCCACGTCCTGCGTGGGCAGGGTGATGCCGCGTTCGGCCATGAACATGCGCACGACGTGCGGGTTGGGGCCGATGGATGTGTAGAGTTTCATGTGGCGCTTCCCTTTGGGATTATTGTTGTTTTCAGCTTGTCGCGAGGATGTAGATCGCCCGCCCGGCCAGCGGGAAGAGCATCAGGGTCGAGGCGATGAACAAGTAGAACCGGATCATGACCTTGTTGGCGGTCGCCTGCCAGAACGAGTGAATGATGCGGATGGCGACATAGGCCCACGCAAAGCCGACATCGACCATGCCTGCTGCGCCGCTGACGGCGAGCGCCAGCGCCAGCGCATAGAAGATGGTCGGCTGTTCCATCAGGTGGTTGTAATTGTCGGAGATCTGGCGAACTTCCGAGGGCAGGGCGCTGAAGGCGTCGCTGCGTGTATGCTTGGCCTTTTCAGGATGCATCCGTGCCTTTTGCATGGCCGGAACGCGCGTGACGAGCATCCATATCCACATCACCAGTGACCAGGCCGCGAGGACCGCGACGGGCAGAAGCATGGCATGGGTCATGTAGGGCTCCCTTGTGTTCTTGTCTTTCGGCAGTTTAGCGGAGAAAAATGTGCGCAGAAGGGGCGACGCTGGGGCAAGGCCTTAGCGGCAGACGCGGCCGGGGCCCATGTCGAAGTGGAAATGGTCCTTGTGGGCGGCGTTATAGTCCGGCCCGAGGGTGACCGAGAAGATATCGCAGCTGCCATCATGGACGCGTTTTAGGAATTTCTCTTCCAGACCACCTTGTTTCCAATGGGTTTTGACGTCGATCAGGCGGCCATCCTCCAGACGGAAGCCGGAAATATCGACGGCATTGGCGTGGGCGTGCTGGGACAGGCGGTCGCTGCCGGCGATGTTGCGGCAGGAGAAGCTGCCATAGGTCTCGATCCGGGCGATGGGCGAGCCGAAGATTTCCACAGCTGCAGGACGGGCGATATGGCGCTCCCACGTGTATAGGGCAGCGGTCTCCGCACACGTCATGCTGAGCGTCGCGGAATAGGGCGTGAGGGTGCGGTCGAGCGTCAGAGCGTTGTTAAGGCCGCATTTTTCGTCCTCTGGGGCGTCTTCCAGCGGCGTGTAGAGCACGCCCGCATCGTCCAGCGCCTTGAAGCAGACTTCGCGCTGGTCGCGGGCCCGCTGCAGCTTGGCATGGGTGCCGAGGCCGATACGGTCGGTCAGGTCGATGGGCGCGAACGGGTTATGCCGCGGCGGGGCCAGCCAGAGGAGCAGGCCGACCAGCAGAAGCGGGACGCCAAGAAGGAGGAGCCAGGCTCGAAACTCAGTCATGTACTTGCGATTTACCCATTTCTTAACCAAACCCCCGTCTTTGTTAATTCTGCGCAGCGGCTCCGAGTCGGTATAGATTCGGTCCTGCACCAGAATGTGGCACGAGATGCAAAGAGGCCAGAATGTCCGACCTGCTAGATGACGGCCCGGAAGACCGGATCATAAACGAACCCATGAGCGAGGCGCTGTCGAAGCGCTATCTCGCCTATGCGCTTTCGACGATTACCTCCCGCGCCTTGCCGGATGTGCGCGACGGGCTGAAGCCTGTCCAGCGCCGTATCCTGTATGGCATGCGCGAACTGCGGCTGGATCCCGAAGGCGGCTTCCGCAAGTGCGCCAAGATTGTCGGCGACGTGATGGGTAACTGGCACCCGCATGGTGACAGCTCGATCTATGACACGCTGGTGCGCCTGGCGCAGGATTTCAACGTTCGCTACCCGCTGGTCGATGGCCAGGGCAACTTCGGCAATATCGACGGTGATAGCGCAGCTGCCTATCGTTACACCGAAGCGCGGATGACCTATGCGGCAGAGTTGCTGCTGGAAGGCCTCGACGAGAACGCGGTCGATTTCCGTGCCAACTATGCCGAGAATGACGAAGAGCCGGTGGTTCTGCCAGCTGGCTTCCCGAACCTCTTGTGCAATGGCGCGACGGGCATCGCCGTGGGCATGGCGACGAGCATTCCGCCGCACAATGCGGCTGAAGTGATCGACGCTGCGCGCTTCCTGATCGAGACGCCGAAGGCGACGACGGAACAGCTGATGGGCTTCGTGAAGGGGCCTGACTTCCCGACCGGCGGCGTGATTGTCGAGACGCAGGAAGCCATGCTGGACGCCTATGAGACGGGCCGCGGCAGTTTCCGCATGCGCGCCAAGTGGGAAGTGGAAGACACGGGCCGGGGCACGTACCAGATCATTGTCACGCAGATTCCATATCAGGTGCAGAAGTCGCGCCTGCTGGAGAAGCTCGGCGAACTGCTGGAACAGAAAAAGCTGCCGCTGCTGGACGATGTGCGCGACGAGAGCGCCGAGGATGTGCGCCTTGTTCTGGTGCCACGCGCCAAGACGGTTGAGCCGGACGTGCTGATGGAAAGCCTGTTCAAGTCGTGCGACCTGGAAACGCGGTTCAGCATGAACATGAACGTGCTGCACAAGGGCGCGCCACAGGTCATGGGCCTGAAGGCCGTTCTGCAAGCCTATCTTGAGCATCGCCGCGAAGTGGTTGTGCGCCGGGCCGAGTTCCGCCTCGACAAGATCGAGAAGCGCCTCCACCTGCTCGACGGCTATCTGATCGCCTATCTCAATATTGATGAAGTGATCCGCATCATCCGCGAGGAAGACGAGCCGAAACAGGTGATGATCGCCCGCTTCGGCATTACGGACATTCAGGCCGAAGCGATCCTCAACCTCCGCCTGCGTGCATTGCGCAAGCTGGAAGAGATGGAAATTCGCGGCGAGCACGCGAAACTGGTCGAAGAGCGCGACGAGCTGGTCAAGCTGATCGGATCGACCGCGCGCCAGTGGACGAAAGTGTCGAAAGAACTGAAGGCCGCACGCGATACGCTTGGCCCGGACACAGAGCTTGGCCGCCGCCGCGCACAATTCGAGGACGCACCCGACGTGGACCTCGCCGCTGCGCTGGAAGCCTCCAAGCCGAAGGAGCCGCTGACGGTTGTTCTCTCCGCGCAGGGTTGGATACGCGGCATGAAGGGGCATGGGCTCGACCCGGACTCGACCAAGTTCAAGGATGGCGATGAGCTATACCTGAGCGAAGAAGTGATGAGTACGGACAAGATCATCCTGATGGCTTCCGATGGCCGCGCCTTCACGCTGATGGCCGACAAGCTGCCGGGCGGACGCGGCCACGGCGAGCCGATTCGTCTATCCATCGAGCTTGAGGACAGCGTCGACATTGTCGCCATGTTCAAGTTCGAGGAAGGCCGCAAACGCGTGATGGCCTCAACGGTCGGCTATGGTTTTGTGGTCGACGAGAAGGAACTTGAGTCCAACCGCAAGGCGGGCAAGCAGGCCGTGAACCCCGGCGAGGGCACACTGAACGTCTGCATCCCGGTTGAGGGCGACATGCTGGCCGTGGTCGGCACCAACCGCAAGATGCTGATCTTCCCGCTCGACGAACTGCCCGAAATGGCACGCGGCAAGGGCAACAAGCTGCAGGCCTATCGTGGCAAGGATGCGCTGGCCGACGTGATGACCTTCGACAAGGAAGACGGCCTGATCGTGATGACCGGCGGTCGCCACCGCGCCTTCCCGGAATGGCAGGAATGGATCGGCAAACGCGCCCAGGCTGGCAAGACCGTGCCGAAGGGATTCCCGAAGACGGGCACGTTTAACGGGTAGGCTCAGGATGAGCGCGTTTCTGGTGGCAACCATAAAGGCGGACTGAGCCTCCAGCCTTCCTGAACGTTGTTGGCGCACCTAAATGCACTGCAGTAGCATTGAAGAGGAGGCAGCCATGTCCCATCCCAAGCCTGTCCTGCGGGTCCATCCTGCCGAGCGCGACGATATCGCTGATCTGGTGACACGGCGGCCTGTGCCGGGGCGGGGCATCAATAATGTCGGCGCCTTCCTCTTCCTCAATCATCACGGGCCCCAGACCTACAAGCCGGGCAATCGCGGCCTGCCATTCGGGCCGCATCCGCATCGCGGGTTCGAGACGGTGACGTTCATCCTTGAGGGCGATCTCGCGCACCGTGACAGCGCCGGGCATGAAAGCATTATCAGCAAGGGCGGCGTGCAATGGATGACCGCTGGCAGCGGCCTCGTGCATGAAGAGGTCTCGCCGGAAGCGTTCAAGCGCAGCGGCGGGCCGATGGAAATCCTGCAGCTATGGGTGAACCTGCCGTCGAAGCTGAAAATGGTCCAGCCGCGCTATGTGGGCGTGCAGGCGGACCAGATTCCAGTGGTGGAGACCAACGGTGTGAAGCTGCACCTCGTCTCGGGCGAATGGCAGGGCAAGACCGGGGCGATCGAGTCGCTGACGGGCGTGTTCATGACATGGCTTGAGATGAAAGAGGGCAGCCGGATAGCGTTTGACGCGCTGGCGGGCCGCGATGTGTTTGCATATGTCGCGCGCGGCGAAGTCAGCATCAACGGCACGGCGGTCAAGGGTTTCAATCTCGCCGAGCTTGGCGCAGGCGACAGTGTGGAGCTAGTCGCCAGTTCGGACGCCGTGGTCCTGTTCGGCCATGCCGCGCCAATTGACGAGCCGATCGTTTCGCATGGTCCATTCGTGATGAACACGGTGGCGGAAATCCATGAGGCCTACGCGGACTATCAGGCGGGCAAGTTCAGCGCGCCGGTGAATGTGGGCTAGGTTTCCAGCAGCTCCAGCACATCGCTCATCAGCGGGCCGATTTCTGTGTGGAGCACCATGTCGGCCATCGCGTCCTGATCCGTTGGTTCGCGATTGATGATGACGAGTTTGGCGCCGTTGCGCTTGGCCTCCAGCGGGATGCCTGCGGCGGGATAGACGACGAGCGATGAGCCGAGCACGATGCAAAGGTCGCAGAGCAGGGCCTCTTCGGCGGCGCGGGCCATTTCGGCTTCCGGCATAGCCTGTCCGAACGAGATGGTCGCGGTCTTGATCAGGCCCTTGCAGAAGACGCAGGTGAGATCTTCGCCCGCTTCCCAGCGCGGTTTCAGTTTTTCGATGTCGTAGCGCTTTCCGCAATTCAGGCAGCGGGCATAGGTGGCGTTGCCATGTATCTCGATCACCTGATCGGCAGGCACGCCGGAATCCTGGTGCAGGTTGTCGACATTCTGTGTGACCACGGCGCCCACTTTGCCGGAGGCGACGAGCGCTGCGATGGCGGCGTGCCCGGCATTCGGGCTTGCGCCAGTCCAGCCCGCTGAGCGGTTGAAGACGCGCGTCCAGGCTTCGCGGCGTTTCTCGGCAGAGGACACGAAGTCCTGAAAATAGATCGGCGTCATCTGGGACCAGACGCCGCCGGGGCTGCGGAAATCCGGGATGCCGCTCTCCGTGGAAGTGCCCGCGCCGGTGAAAACCATCACGCGTGTGGCGGCGTCAATCATGCGCGCGAGGGTGGCAGCATCGGACATGGAGCTGATGCTACACATTTTGAGCGGCCTTGCTACCGGGCGCGCAAATTTGATTCTATTTGTACATGCCTTCGCGCAGGTTGATGCCGTGTTCGACATAAGCCTTCATGGCACAGAGCATCTGCGACCAGCCCATGCAATTGCCATAGGATGACTTCAGGCCCGCAGGCGTTTCGCGCCAACCTTCTTCAGCGATGGTAACAATGGTGCGCCCATCATCGGTCGGCTCGAAACGCATCGTTACGGTCGTGTCGTAGGACTGTGACGCTCCGGGATCGTTGGCGCCCCATCTGAGGATGATGCGCTTGTCCTTCTCCACCTCGACGACATGGACCGGGAAGGCGCCGGGGAAATCGTGGAAATCCCAGGTGACCGTGGCGCCCGTCTCGAGGCGGCCCTTGGCGCCGCCGGTGGTGAAATAGCCGGACAGCTTTTCCGGGTTCACAACGGCTTCGAACACTTCGGATACCGGGCGGCTGATACGGCCGCTGACTTCGAATTTCAGGTCCATGACATCCCTCCTTGTCTTCCCTTCAATCATGTTATAAAAATATAACATGTCAAGTGATGATCAAATCGACCGCGTGTTCAAGGCCCTCGCGGCGCCAATCCGGCGAGACCTGATGGATGCCCTGAAGGACAATCCGCAGACAACGGGCGAGTTGTGCGCCCGCTTTGACACGCTGAACCGCTGCACGGTGATGCAGCACCTCAGCGTGCTGGAGGACGCGGGCCTCGTGATTGCCCGGAAGCAGGGCCGCCAGCGCTGGAATTACCTGAATGCCCTGCCGATCAAGCAGATCCACGACCGCTGGATCGGTGCCTATGCATCAGGCGCAGTTGACCTGCTGGCGCGCATGGAATCCGACATGGCGACCATGCCCGCCGACGCCTGACTTGCCTCTGCGGCAGTTGGCGGCTACGCCTGATTCATCGTTTTTGTGGAGGGACGGCTTATGAGCCCCATTCTGATCGTACTCGCGATTGCAGTCGCCATCGTCGGCTTTATCATCCTGATCTACAACGGACTGGTGATGAAGCGCCAGCGGGTCAACCAGGCCTTCGCCGACGTGGATGTGCAGCTGAAACAGCGCCAGAACCTGATCCCGAACCTCGTCGAAACCGTGAAGGGCTATGCCAAGCACGAGCAGGACACGTTCCAGCAGGTGATCGCGGCGCGCGCGGCGGCCCAATCGGCCTCGACACCGGCCGAGATGAGCCAGGCCGAGGGCATGCTGACCGGCGCGCTCGGCAAGCTGTTCGCGCTGGCTGAGGCCTATCCGGACCTCAAGGCCAACCAGAACTTCATCCAGTTGCAGAACGAGCTGTCGACCATCGAAGACAAGCTGGCCGCGGCGCGGCGCTTCTACAACTCGGCTGTTCAGGATTACAACACGTCCCGCGAACAGTTCCCGGGATCGGTCATTGCAGGCATGTTCAGCTTCGAACCGCGTGATTTCTTCGACGTGGGCGTGGAAGGCCGTGAGGCCCTGAGCACACCGCCGGAAGTGAAGTTCTAAACACGCCCATTTTCATGTAGTGTACCTCCCATGCCTGTCGTGGGAGGACGCATGATGAAAGCCTGTCTACTAGTCCCGGCCCTGTTGCTGGGCGCGTGTGTCAGTTCCGGCGCGAGCTGGAGCGCATCGACATGGGACGGCCTCGTGCCGCAGACGATTGCGACACAGAACTATGCCTTCATGGCAGCGCCGATGGCGGGGCAGGGCTTTAAGCTGAAACTCTCGATCAAGACCGATGGCAGCTTTGGCGTGGCCAGCGCAGGCCCGCCGACGGATGACCAGCTGACAGAGGCCGCCATTGTCGCCGCGCCCGATGGCTGCACGTTCGTGACTCTGGAGCGTACGCTGGATGGCGGGGCCGAAGCGCAATATGACTGCGGCTAGCTCCGCGCCTTGAACCAAGGCGTGATCCGCTCCAGCGCATCTTCAAGTTCCGGCGTCGAGACGGCGAACGAGAAGCGCATGAACTTGTGGCCGTTCACCGGGTCGAAATCGACGCCGGGAGCGGTAGCAACGCCGGTGTCCTTCAGCAGCTGCATGCAGAAGCCGAGGCTGTCATCAGTGAAGCGCGAGATGTCGGCATAGATGTAGAAGGCGCCGTCCGGCGGTGCGATGCGTTCAAGGCCAAGGGCCGGGAGGGCTGCCAGCATCAGTTCGCGGTTACGACGATAGGTGTCGAGATGCCCTTCGAGTTCATCGCGGCAGTCCATGGCGACGAGGCCTGCGTGCTGGGACAGTGAGGGCGCCGTCAGGAACATGTTGCCGATATAGGCGGCCGTGCGGCTGGCCATGCTTTCAGGCGACACGATCCAGCCGAGGCGCCAGCCTGCCATCGAAAAGTATTTCGAGAATGAGTTGATGACGTAGGCCTCGTTCGTGTGTTCGAGGATCGAGGCCGTGCGCGGGCCGTAGGAAAGGCCGTGATAGATTTCGTCGGAGATGATGCGAATGTTCCGCTCGGCGCAGACCTTCACGATGGCCGCGAGTTCGGCCTCGGGCAGGATCGTACCGGTCGGATTGGCGGGGCTGGCGATGATCAGGCCGGCAGGTGCAGGGTCCAGTGCTTCGATCTGGGCGGCGGTGAGCTGGAAGCGGGTGGCCTCGCCGCACTCGATTTCGACGGGCACGAGCTTCAGCGCCTTCAGCGTGCCGCGATAGGCAACATAGCCAGGCCGGGCGAGCGCGACTTCATCGCCGGGATTGAAGGCGGATGACAAGGCCAGCACCAGCGCGGGCGAGGCACCGCATGTGATGGCAAGTCGGCGGGGCGTGACCTCGACGCCGTATCTGTCGCCATAGTGCTGGCAGATGCGCGCCTTGAGCTGGGGACTTTCCCAATAGCCCATGGATTCCGCATCGAGCACCTTGTGCGCGGTTTCGACGGCGCGTTTCGGGGCGCCTGTTGAGGGCTGGCCGAATTCCATATGGATGATCGAACGACCAGCCGCCTGCAACTCGTGCGCAAGACGGCTGACGGCAATGGCCTGAAACGGGGAGACGTCGCTACTCAATTGGCGGCGAGGCTGGGCAGCCATGTGGCGAGCGACGGGATGAAAGCAACGAGAATGATCATGGCGACTTGTAACCCGATGAATGGCACGGCGCCACGCCAGATGTCCATCGTGTTGATCTCGTCCGGGGCCGCGCCGCGCAGGTAGAAGAGAGCAAAGCCGAAGGGCGGTGTCAGGAAGCTGGTCTGCAGGTTGAGCGCCATAAGAATAGCCAGCCAGACGGGATCAAAGCCGAGCATGATCAGCGGTGGCGCCACCAGCGGCACCACGACGAACACGATCTCGATGAAGTCGAGGAAGAAGCCAAGAATGAACATGACGAGCATGGTCATGGCTAGCGCGCCCCATTTGCCGCCCGGCGCCTGATGCAGCAGCGCGGCCACCATCTCGTCGCCGCCATAACCGCGGAAGACAAGGCTGAACAGCGAGGCGCCGATCAGGATGAGGAAGACCATGCTGGTAATGTGCGTGGCGCTAGTGAGCGCGGGCACGAGTTGGCGCATCTTGCGCAGCACGAGGAGGCCTGCGGCGACGCCAGCGAAGAAGACGAGACTGGCGAGGATGGTCAGGATGATGCCGATGGAGTTTGCGCCGCTGATGGCGGCGACACCCGCGCGCAGGTCCATCGTATTGCGGAGCAGGAGTATGGCGACGATGCTGCCAAGTCCGGCAAGGATGAGCGGGGCGAGGCGGCTGTTTGCGTCGCCGGAGAGGCGCAGGCCGGCTAGCAGGATGGCGCCCGCTGCGCCGATGGCGGCGGCTTCTGTAGGTGGTGCAACGCCGCCGAGGATCGCACCCAGCACCGCAATGATCAGCATGAGCGGCGCGCCGAGGCCGAAGGCGACCTCTTTGACGGTCAGCGGCGCCGTGTCTTCAGCGAGCGTGACCGGCGGGCAGCTGGCAGGCCGGAAGATGGCCATGGCCGCGATATAGAGCAGGTAGAAGATAACAAGCAGCACGCCGGGTATGAGCGCGCCAGCGAAGAGGTCGCCGACCGAGACAACACCGGAGCCTGCACCCTTGAGGCTCGCTTGGCTGGCGGCATTGGAGACGGCATCAGCCAGCAGGATGAGCACGATGGAGGGCGGGATGATCTGGCCGAGCGTGCCGGAGGCGGCGATGGTGCCGGTGGCGAGTTTCGGATCATAGCCCTGACGCAGCATGGTTGGCAGGGCGATCAGCGTCATCGTGATAACCGTGGCGCCGACAATGCCGGTGGACGCCGCGAGCAGGGCGCCAACGAGGATGACCGCATAGCCGAGGCCGCCGCGCACACGGGCGAGCAGGCGGCTGGCAATGTGCAGTAGGTCTTCAGCGACGCGCGAGCGTTCGAGGATGACGCCCATCAGCACAAAGAGGGGCACGGCCACGAGCGTCTGGCTCTGCATGATCGATGCGCCCTGGATACGACTGGGGAAGGCGATCAGGAAGGAGGCCGAAAAGGTGCCGGTCGCAATGCCGATGAGGGCGAAGAGGAGCGCGACGCCGCCGAGTGTGAGCGCCACGGAATAGCCCGCCAGCAGGCCAAGAATGGCGCAGGCGAACATGGCGACGGCGAGGATGATTTCAAACTCCATCATGGCCTCCCCCGGTTTCGCCTTCGATCGGCGTGGCGGCGGGCGGCAGCTTGCCGGTGAGGCGGAGCGCGGCCTTCAGCGCGACGGAGAGACCGGCGGTCATCAGCAGGACAGCGAAGACCGGCACCAGCGTCTTGAACAGGAAGAGGATCGGCAGGCCGTCGGATTCCCGCGAGCCTTCGAGCAGGCTCCACGAGCGCGTCAGGCCTTGCTCGCCATTGGTGATGAGCCGCAGGCAGATCGGAAAAAGGAAGAGATAGGTGCCGACCAGTTCGATCCAGTTGCGCCCGGCCTCACCGAAGTGGGGGCGCAGGATGTCGACGCGCACATGGGCATCATCGCGCAGGGCGGCGGCGGAGCCAAGCATGAACATGGCGGCGAAAGCGTAGATCACGATCTCGCTGAGCCAGGTGAAAGAGAGGCCAAAGGCGTAGCGCAGGATAACCACGGCGAGCTGGGCGAGGACGAGGATCAGGGCGCTCGCAATGGCGAGGTTCAGCGCGCCGCCCGACAGCGCGTCGAGGAAGGCGATCATTCGCTTGGCGAAACGGTCGATCAAGCCGGGAAAGGCGACGACAACGAGCGGGACGGCGAAGAGTGGCAGGCAGAGGACGCCGAGGACTTTCAGCCAGGCGCCGAGGTAGAGGAAAAACGTCGGATCCATGTTGCCCCCCAGCCAGCCTATTTGCCGAGTTCGCGGGCGGGATAGTAGGCGCCGTCGGAGACCTTGGCCCAGCCGCGCATCAGTTTGAGGCTGGCCTCGAAGCTTTCGTAGATGCGCTTCTCGATGCCGTCCTTGCCGCTGGCGGCGCGCACATCATAGGCGGCTTCCGACATGGCCTTGACGACTTCCGGCGGGAAAGAGCGCAGCTGTGTGCCATGCTCGCGGACAAGCAGGTCGAGGTAGACGGAGTTCTGGTAGGTGAACTCGCCGAGCGATGTGTGGTTGGTGGATTCGCAGGCGGCCTTGATGATGGCCTGCTCGCCGGCGGTGAGGCTTTCCCACACTGTCAGGTTCATGCCGACGGCAAGGCTGGCGCCGGGCTCGTGGAAGCCGGGGCCGTAATAATACGGCGCCTCGCGGTGGAAGCCGAGCGAGTAGTCGTTCCACGGGCCGACCCATTCGGTGGCGTCGATGGAGCCGGTCTGCAGGGCCTGATAGATCTCGCCGCCCGAAAGCGCGATGGCGGAGCCGCCAAGGGCGCGCAGTACGTCGCCGCCCTGACCGGGAATACGCATCTTGAGGCCGACCAGATCGTCGAGGCTGTTGATCTCCTTGCGGAACCAGCCGCCCATCTGGTGGCCCGTATTGGCGCCCTGAATGGCTTTCACGCCGAACTGGCCGGAGAGTTCGTCCCAGAGTTCCTGACCGCCACCGAAATCGATCCAGCCCATGATTTCCTGCGCCGTCATGCCGAAGGGCACGGCGGTAAAGAAGGGGAAGGCGGGGGACTTGGCGGTCCAGTAGTATTCGGCGCCGTGGTACATGTCGGCTGAGCCGTTTGCGACGGCATCAAAGCTCTCGAAGGCGGGGACGAGTTCACCGGCCGCGAAGACCTTGATCTCCATCAGGCCGTCGGACATCGCGAAGACACGCTCCGACACGCGCTCGGCGGCGCGGCCGAGGCCGGGCAGGCCCTTAGGCCATGTGGTGACCATGTTGAACTTGCGACGGTTGCGATTGATCTTGGCGGGCGCAAGCACTTGCGCGGCTTCCGGATTGGCAAAGGCTGCGGCTGCGCCAGCTGCGCCGAGGAGGCCGGCGCCGACGATATTGCGTCGGTTGATCATGACATGTCCTCCCAGAGAGCCCCGCCCTGCGCTCCGTCAGGGTTTACTCGTCGTCTCTTAGCGTCCGCCACTGGTCGCCGTCCAGCACTTCGAGAGGCTTGTAGCGGCGCTTATAGTCCATTTTCGGACTGCCTTTGACCCAATAGCCCAGATAGACGTGCGGCAGGCCCCGGTCCTGGGCATGCTGGATGTGGTCCAGGATCATGTAATGGCCGAGACCGCGCGATTCCTGTTCGGGATCGAAGAAGGTGTAGACCATCGAGAAACCGTCGCGCAGGACATCGGTGATCGAGACGGCCACGAGGGGCGAGTCTTCGTCCGGGCCGTCGCGATATTCGAAGATCAGGCTCTGTACCGGGCTGCCGCCGACCATGGTGGCATAGTCGCGATAGGTCATCTCGGACATGCCGCCCTTGTCGTGGCGGGTCTGAACGTAGGTCTTGAGCAGACGGAACTGTTCGCGGGTCGCTTCGGCCTTCACCGGCGTACGGATCAGGCCAGCATTGCGGGCAATGGCGCGGCGGTCATTGCGGGACTGGACGAACTCGCGCGTCGGCACGCGCACGCTGCGGCAGGCATTGCAGCGCGGGCAGGCGGGCCGGTAGGCGATCGTCTGGCTGCGGCGGAAACCGGCCTGGCTGAGCGAATTATGGATGGAATCGGCGTCCGGAACCGAGAGATTGGTGAACGCCTTGCGCTCGCGCATGCCCGGCAGATAGGGGCACGGGCTGGGGTTCGTCACGTAGAAACGGAGCGACCTTTCGAGCCCTGCAGGCAGTATCTGGGAGTCCATGAACTTCATGATTTGCGACGATACACTTACAGATCGAACCGCCAAGGGGCGAACAGCGTAAAGACACACCAAAGCAATAAAACGAGCGGCACGCCAAATTTCATGAAATCGCCGAACTTGTAGTGTCCAGGGCCCATTACGAGCATGTTTGTCTGGTAGGCAAAGGGCGTCGCGAAGCTGCAATTGGCGCCGTAAATGACCGCCAGCAGGAAGGGCAGCGGGTCGGAGACGCCGAGTTCCGTGGCCGCCGAAAGGGCAATTGGCGAGAACAGGATGGCAGTGGCGGCATTGGTCAGCAGGTTGGTCAGGATGGCCACGCTGATGAACAGGGCCGACAGCACAGCAAGCGTGCCATAGGGCGCTGCATAATTGACCACAGCATGCGCAATCGCAGCAGCTGCGCCGGTTTTCTCCAGCGCCATGCCCATGGCGAGGGCGGCGCCGATGACGAGGAAAATGCGCAGGTCGAGCGAGCGGCTGGCCTGGCGCGTGTTGACGCAGCCGACCACGAGCATGGCCACAGCCGCCAGCACCGATGCGTGCAGAATTGATACAAGCCCGGTTGCGGCGAGGCCGACCATGGCGAGGGCGATGACGCGGGCGGCGACGGCGCGCGTGGTCAGCGGGATTTCGGTCTGGGACCATTCCAGCAGGATGATGTCACGACTGGAACGCAGGTCGACAAAGGCATCGACCGGGCCGCAGAGGAGCAGCGTGTCGCCGGATTCGAGGCGGATTTCGCCGAGTTTTGTGCGAATCATCCGGCTGCGGCGCTGGATGCCGAGGGTCACGGCGCGGGTGAGGCGGCGGAAACCGAGCATCTCGACCGTGCGGCCGACCATGCGCGAACCGGGGGCGATGACGGCTTCTGTCAGCGCCAGCGCGCCGGAGCGGCTGTTCTCTTCAAGGTCGCCGCCGGCCGACTCCCAGACCTGCTGGAGGAAGTCCGGCTGGCGGGAGAGGACGTTCTGCAGGGCGGCGCGGGTGGCGGCGACAATGACAAGGTCGCCCGGCTGGAGGGTAATGTCCTCATAGGGCGGCAGGAAGGCGCGCTCGCCGCGCTGGATCATGCGGACGGTCATGTCGGGCAGGTCTGCGAACATGCCGGCGACGGGCTTCTTGCCCTTCAGGAAGTGGCCGAACGTGACCTCGATCTGCGCGACGAACTGCTTGCCGGAGGGCTGGGCCAGCTCGTCGCTGAGGCCGCGGCGGTTGGGCAGCAGGAATTTCGAGAAGATCGCGATGTAGACAAGGCCGGTGCCGGCGAGGATCAGGCCCATCGGTGTCTGGTCGAAGAAGCCGAGTGTGCGCCCATCGATGCGCTGGAAGGCTTCGGCGGCGAGCAGGTTGGTCGAGGTGCCGATCAGCGTCGTCATGCCCGCGAAGATGGACGCGAAGCTCAGCGGCATCATCAGCTTGGACTGCGAGGCGTTCATCCGCTTGGCGATGGCGCTCATCACCGGCAGGAACATGATGACGATGGGCGTATTGTTGACGAAGGCGCTGGTCACGAAGACCGCGAGGAAGGCGAGGACCAGCGTGGTGACAGGGCGTTTCTCGTAGCCGCCGACAAGCGCCTTGGTCGGGCCATCCAGCGCGCCGGTCTGGAACAGGCCCTGCCCAACGACCAGCAGTGCCATGATGGTGATCAGGGCCGGATTGCCGAAACCGGAGAGCAGCTCGGCCGCGCTGACGGGCGTGCCGTCGGCCCCATATGCGCCGGGAATGGTGAACAGCAGAAGCAAAGCCGCAATGACGCCGACAGAGACAAGCTCCATCGGCCAGCGGTCCGACATGTAGAAACCAATTGCAGCAACAATAACCGCGAGGCTTGCCCACATGGGCCAGTGGGCCAGGAAATCAGCGATCATCAAGGCTCCGGTTCATCCGTCCGTCCTGATCCCTCTACAGGTTATCAGTCGTTTGTGTGAACCAATATGCTGACCCGGCGGTTCGCTGACAAGTGCGGCTGGCCTGCATCAAGGGGGCGCGTATCGGCGAGGCCGGTAACGGCACGAATGCGCGAGGCGTCCAGGCCAGCCATAATCAGGGCGCGGCGCGCCTCGTTGGCCCGGTCTGCCGAGAGTTCCCAGTTTGAGTAGGCATTGCCTGCGGCGCCGAAGGCATCTGTATGCCCTTCGATGGAAATGGTTTGGGAAAACGGTGAAAGCGCCTGTCCGGTGGCTTCAGCCAACGCGAGGCCCTCGGCTGTGAAGGCGCCGCTGCCCGAATCGAACAGGGGACGGCTGGCGCTGTCGACAAGATCGATCCGCACGCCATCGGCTTCGCGGGTGAGGATGACATTGTCACCGGCATTGGCCAGGCCGGATTGGGTGGTGAGGGCGGTGACAAGCTGGCTGGCCGTGGAATCGGGCAGGACAGCCGTTATCGTCTGGCTCTTGGCAGCCTTGTTGTGGAAGGTGGCGGCAATCTCTGCACGGTCATCAGCGGACACACCGCTGACCAGCCACATGATCAGGAAGAAGGCCATGAGCGCGGTCAGGAAGTCGGCATAGGCCATCTTCCATGTGCCCGTTTTACGGGCGGGCGAGACGGGCATTCTGCCCGCATATCGCCGAGAGTGAGTGGCAGTCGCCATGCGCTCGAAACCGATCCTTCTGATCAACACTCACAGTCATAGCAGGGCTTGGTGAAGGTCGGGTCTAGCTGCAGCGGTGGATTTCGATGAAATTTCAACGAATTCAGGGACACATTGGCATCTGTATTGTTGCGCTGGTCAGCCGGCTCACGCAGAACGCCTTGATGTCATTCGGCTTAGGCGTCACTGATGACAAAGACACAGGAGACTCATGAATGGCGCGGACGGCATTTCTTGGACTGGGCGTGATGGGCTTTCACATGGCGGGCCACCTCGCTCGGGCGGGCCATCAGGTCAGCGTGTGGAACCGGACAGGCGCCAAGGCCGCCAAGTGGAAGAAGGATCACAAGGGCGAAGTGGCGAAAGATCCGGCCACGGCCGCCTTCGGCGCGGAATTCGTTTTCCTCTGCCTCGGCGACGACCCGGACGTGCGCACCGTGTTCGACGCACTGGAGCCGAGCCTCGGCGCCGGCATGATCGTGGTCGACCACACGACTGCCTCGGCGGGCCTCGCCCGCGAACTCGCTGAACGCTGCAAGGCCAAGGGCGCACACTTCATCGATGCGCCGATCTCGGGCGGTGAAGCGGGCGCCATCAATGGCAAGCTGACCATCATGTGCGGCGGCGAGGAAAGTGCCTTTGCGGCAGCCGAGCCGGTGATGGCGGCGTTCGGCAAGAAGATGACGCTGATCGGGGAAAGCGGCGCGGGGCAGCTCGCCAAGTCGGTCAACCAGATATGTATCGCGGGCATCGTGCAGGGCCTCGCTGAAGGGCTGCACTTTGCCGAGAAGGCCGGGCTGGATGCGGCAAAGGTGATCGAGGCGATCAGCGGTGGCGCAGCCCAGAGCTGGCAGATGGAAAACCGCTGGAAGACAATGGTCGAGGGCCATTTCGATCATGGCTTCGCCGTCGACTGGATGCGCAAGGACCTGCGCATCACGCTGGAAGCGGCCCGCGAGAATGGCGCGAGCCTGCCGACCACGGCGACGGTGGACCAGTATTATGCCGACGTGCAGGCCATGGGCGGCGCGCGCTGGGATACGAGCAGCCTGATCGCCCGCCTGACACGGGACGCGTAGGCGCGTGCGGCGTCTCGATATTCACCTCTCGAAGGATGCAGCCTGCGACACGGTGATCAGCGCTATCAAGGCAGCTGACCCGATCGACTATGTGATCATGGAAACCGAGCAAAAGGACCGATGCATGATTTCCGTGTTCATGCGCGACGGTACCAACCAGACGCTGATGGACAATATCCAGATGGCGCTGGAGGGGCGGACCGACTGGCGGGTTATGGTGCTGCCCATTGAGGCAACGGCGCCGAAGCTGGAAGAGATCAAGGGCGAGAAGGCCGCTAATGCTGACCAGGCGACCCGCGAGGAATTGTTCTCGGACATTTCAAATGGCGCCCGGCTGGACCGGAATTTCGTCATCATGGTTATCCTGTCGACCATCGTGGCGGCGATCGGCCTGAACTCCGACGGCATCGCAGCCGTGATCGGCGCGATGGTGATTGCGCCACTGCTCGGCCCGATCCTCGGCTTTTCGATGGGCGCGGCGCTGGGCGATTTTGACCTGCTGAAGCGGGGCGGCGCGACGCTGACCGTGGGGATCGCCACCGCGCTGGCAGTCTCCTTCGCGATCTCTTTCATGTTGCCACTGAACCTGCAGAGCCACGAACTGATGTCGCGAGCCGAAGTGCGCGTTGACGGGCTGGCGCTGGCCATGGCGGCGGGCGGCGCGGCGGCACTGTCGCTGACACGCGGGCAAGCCGAGGCGCTGGTGGGTGTGATGGTCGCCGCGGCGCTGCTGCCGCCGGGCGCGGCGCTGGGCCTGTTTGCAGGCGGCGGCGAATATGACCTCGCGCTGCGGGCCGCCCTGCTGCTGGCGCTGAACGTGGCGAGCCTGGTCCTGTCGGCGCTGATCGTGTTCCGGTTGCGCAAGATACGGCCACGCAAGTGGATCGAGCAGAAAAACGCGACATGGGCGGTGTGGATCAATGCCGCGCTTTCCGCCTTTTTCCTGATCGTCGCGGCGACGCTGATCGTGCTGCTGGACCTCGGGGCGAAGGTCGATATCGGCTAAGTGCAGGATATTTTGGACTTTTTGGCCCTGTGGCTGTAAGGTAACACAAACTTCCACTTCAAAGGACTGTGTCACCCTCCCATGACCGTAGTAGAACCTGTTGCCGCTGCCTCCAAATCCCGTGTCGAACGCTATATTTCCAATCTCGAAGACCCGCAACGCAAGGCGGAATCGGAAAGCCTGCTGGCGCTTTTCGCCCGCGTCACGGATCTTCCTGCAATGATCTGGGGCACGCACAAGGTCGGCTATGGGCGCTATGCCTACACGACTGATGGCGGACGCAGCAGCGAGTTCATGATTTCCGGCTTCGAGCCAGCGAAGAAGCACATCATTGTGTACCTCTCGCCGGACTTTGAAGAATTCACGGCGCCGCTGGAAATTCTCGGCAAGCATGAGAAGGGCAAGTCCTGCATCTTCATCAAGGCGCTGAAGGATGTGAACCTTGCCGCGCTGGAAGAACTGGTACGCCTCGGCATGGCGTCGACCGAGAAGAACTTCACGACCAGCGAGACCTGAGGCTGGGGGCAGGCACCTGCCTGCCAATTCAGCATGTCGTCATGCCGCGCCTTGGTTTGCGCGCGCGGCATGGACGCGGCGCGTTTGATGTTGGAAGACAGGGCTGAACCAGCCATTGGAACATGCCAGACATGCGCGAGCCTATTACGTTCCGTCACCGCGTCGCGACTGAGGCCGATATTCCCGCCATCGTGAACCTGATGAAGGCCTCTATCGCCGAGAACATGAAGGCGTTCCTGTCGGCGGAGGAAATCATTGCCGCGCAGGAGTCGATGGGCCTAGACCGCTCGCTGATCAATGACGGCACCTATTTCGTGATCGAGACGGACGTGGACGGCGAGACCGTAATGGCGGCCTGCGGCGGCTGGGGCAAGCGGCGCACGCTTTATGGCGGCGACCAGACGGCGGGCCGGGATGACTCGCTGGCGGACCCGGCGATCCATGCGGCGCGCATCCGCGCCATGTACACTCACCCGGACTGGACGCGGCGGGGCATCGGCTCGCTGCTGCTGGACCTTGGCGAGGGCGCGGCGCGGGCGGCGGGGTTCAAGACGATCGAACTCGGCTCAACTGTTCCGGGCTATCCGCTCTATCTCGTCCGGGGCTATGTCGCGTTCAAACGCGAAGACATGACAGCCGCAAATGGCAAGCCGAACACCATTATCCACATGCGCAAGGCGCTCTAGAACGCGCCCATGGCCAGGCCGGCGCCAAGCGCCTGGCCGAGATTGGCGCAGCGCGTGAGGCTCGCTTCCGCAATGGTCTTTTGGGCGAGGATGTCTTCCTGCGTCTTTGTATTCGTGCAGACGATGATGGGCGGCTGGGCTTCCTTAAGGCGCCAGCCCATCGCGATGCGGCGGATCTGGCGCGCTGCGTTCTCGCCGTCGGAACCCGCGCAGACCATCTGTGCATAGGGGCGGCCCTCGACCTGGCCGAGCATGGGATAATAGCAGCGGTCGAAGAATTCCTTCATCTCGCCAGAGAGTCCTGCGAGGTTTTCCGGCGCCGCGAAAAGGAAGCCGCTGGCGGCGAACATGTCGAAGGGTGTTGTGTCCTCGGCGCGCTTGAGAACGGTCTCCGTTTCAGCGCGCGCGGCTTCGGCTGCGGCTTCTGCCATCTGCAGTGTGCCGCCGGTGCGTGAGTGCCAGACTATGAGGAGTTGCGCCATGTTTGCCTCATAAAACGAATTGCGGGCGATATGCAATCAGGTTCATGGCGAGAATGTACAATCCCCCGATAGCTTGTGCGCGCAGCATGGTGTCAAGAAAACCATGACGGGGAAACGGAGAATGCCAGAGCCCTGGAAATCGATTCTTCAAACACTGGGCGCCGCGATCGCCGTGATCACGCTGGGCGCGCCACTGGCGCTGGCGGAGTCAACGGACGACACGGTCAAGGCGGACATGACCGCCTGCACGCAGGCGAACGACAAGAAGGCGTGCGAGCAGGCCTATGATTATTACGCTGCGCGGCTGGATGATGCGAAGGCGAAGAAAGCCGCGGCGTACACGGCTGACATGGTCGTGCTGGCGGACACCGGTTGCACGGCAGGGAATGGCTGGCTCTGCACTGAAATCGGTGATTCGCATGAGGACGGTATCAAGGGCCGCACCGAGGACCAGACCCTGGCGCTGCAGTATCACATGCAGGCCTGTGAACTCGGCAACGGCCTCGGTTGTGCCCGAGTCGGCATGATTCACCAGCGCGGCAAGGGGGTCCCGAAAGACGCAGCGGTGGCGACGCAATACTATCTGAAGGCCTGCGCGATCGGGGGAACGGACGGCTGTCAGTATCAGGCCTATCTCGTGCTTTTGCAGTATCTGAAGGAGATACCCTACTCTGAGGATTCCATTGAAACGCTAAAGGGCCGCTGCGCCAATACGGGCCTTGATGGGCCTGCATGCATCGAACTGGGCAATGCGTCCTTCTTTGGCGAATATGACATGCCTGAGGATGAAAAGCAGGCCCGCATATACTGGGGCAAGGGCTGCGCGCGCGCTGTTTATGCGCAGGGGTGCACGCTGCGCGCGTTGCTCGTGCTGAGTGACACCGACATGAGCGATCCCGTTTCGCCCGACAATATGAGTGGCTTGCAGAGCCTTTATCGCGGCTGCCTGCTGGGCGACCTGCCAGCCTGCGAATTCATGGTTCTAGCCGGGCAGGAATATGCGTGGAACGATCAGGACGTGATTGCACAGGGCATGTATGGCCGCTGCCTGCAAAAACCGTCGGTCGAGGACTGCACCATATCGGGCAGGGCGTTCAGACAGTGGCGATATCCTGACAACCCGCTAAAGGGCGAACCGGCGAGCGACAAGTCGCTGCGGGCGTTCATGACGGCCTGCAGGGAATTCAATGTCACCTGTATCGACGCGGCTGATATGCACCTCAGCGATGAGACGTTCACGATGAAATCGGTCAACCTCGCCATCGGTATTCTCGAAACGGCCTGCGAGAAGGGCGACGCGGAGGCCTGTGCGCGGCGCGATGCAGTGGTCGCGGAAACCGGCGGCGTGGCGGGCAGTTATATCGATCCGATGCTGAGCGATGACGAGCGCTATTTGCTGGCCCGGTTTGATATCGAAAGCGGTGACACGCAGCGTGGCCGGGAGACGATGCAATGGCTGGCCTTCATGGGCCATACGCACGCCCAACTCTACCTCGCCTATGCCTATGAGAGTGGGTTGACCGCGGCGCAAAGGGAGGCCGATGGAAGCATGCGGGCCCTGCCGTATACTGTGAGCGACATGCCGCGAATGATCTACGAGCTGTTTGATGCGGCAGCAAAGAAGGGTGTGCCTGACGCGGCCATGAAGGTCGCCGTGACCAAGTATTACGAGAACGACCACGAGGGCAGTGACAGCTATGAAATGGCGATAACGCGCGCGCAGTATCTGGGGGCGGAGGGTGCCAATGAATTCGCTGCTGCTGTGGTGGCCCAGAACAAGGCGCGGACGGATGCGCAGATTGCGGCCATCCAGGAGATGAACCGGCAGAACATCCAGTCGCGCAACAACATGGACCGCCAGACGGTGCAGAGCGCGTGGGACCAGTATTACAAGCGCCAGGAAGAGCGCAAGGAAGCCGAAGGCGGCGAGGTCTGCGGCACGGTCTATGGCGAAGGCAACTCGACCTATCGCACGTGCATGTCACGCGCGACGGCGATGAAACACTATCGCGGGAATTTCTGACAATGGAGATGCGCATGATACGGATGATTGGGGCTATGTGGGTGGCGCTCGCCATGGGCTTGGTTACAACCGCCCTTGCGCAGCAACCTGTGGCGCCTCCCGAAGCGGCAGCGGCGCTTGATCCCGGTGTGGCATTGAAGGCGCCGAAGAATGGGACACTGAGCGCCCTGTCACCGATCCCGAAAGTGCTGGTCGGGTGGGAAGCGAAGAAGAAGTGGGGGCTGGAGCGCGGCGACGCGGTGCCCTTCCATTATGCGCGCTATACGATGAGCGCCGACACCAAGGTCAAGAAGGGCACGGCCACGGCCGGAACCGATCTCTACGGCATCTATTATAACAGCGCTAACGGCGCGGCGAAAAAGGACGGCGACTGGGTCGTCAAACCGGAATGGTCCGGCTTGTTTCCGATCAACACCGACCAGATGCTGGTGCGGGCACCGGGGACTGAGACCTGGTATGTTCTGCGCCTATCAAACGGCAAGCTCAAGAAGCTCGGCGACGGGCAGATCGGCATGACCCATATCATTGATGAGGAGACGACAGACCTCGTCAATCTCTATGGAGATGAACTCTATTATCTCATCACCTCGGATGATGGCGCCCGCCAGACAATCCACCTGTTGAGCTGGAACGCGTTTGAGCAGGAATACTCGCTGCGCCCATCAATCGACAATGTCGTGCCGACAGCGACCCTTGGAGAGTCTCCCGTCAAGGTGACAATGCATCAGGATTTCTTCGTGCGCCGCTACAAGGCGGATGGGTCGGTCTATGATTTCATTGTCGACAGAGACCCGAGTGTGACACTCGAAAACCAGCCGCGCTTCGCCTCGACGCTGGAGGTGACCTATCCGTTCAAACAGGCCATGTGGGTTCTGGATGCCGAAAAGCAGCTCTATGCGCCAATTGAGGATAATGATGCTCTTGGATCAATGAGATATGTCCAGGGTACTGATCCTGAATATCTTGGCGTGCGGCCCGTTGGTCGCGGCGTCACGACCGGCCTCAAGGAACACCCGCTGGAAGCTTACGCCGATGGCTTCATGGTCGCCGTGTGGAACACGTCGAATGGCCTGCGCCTTGCGCCGATAAAGCCTGACTGGAAAAGCTATATGTATTCGATCGATACCTGGGGCATTACGTATTACCCGGACAGATCGAATTACTATTTCAATTACCTGATGCCGCATCATGCGGTGGGATCGAAAGCGGCGGCCGCCTTCACCGAAATCTATCCGGTCTACATACCGGAAGACGTCCGTAATGACCCTAATCCAGAAACTGCCGTGTACAATGGCATTTACTGCGTGTTCCCTGATGGAACGGTCGATGTGAACGTCACACAGGTTGGTTACAATGAGGGCTGGTACTTTCGCGCCAATCCGGAACGGCTGGCTGACATGGACGCCGCGCGCGAATTCGTGACGGAGTCCATGACGGTTGAGGGGCGCCGGGCGATCCATGCCCACCTCAACAAACTCATTGCTGACAATGAGGCCCGAAAGGCAGCGTCGGAACTCCGGAAGAAAGAAGCTGAACAGGCGGCGATCGTGGCGCGCCGGGAAGCGGAAGAACAGGCTCTCGAAGCCAAGCATGACCAAGTAAGAAGGAAACTCGCAGTGGGTGACTATTACGGCGCGCTGGACCTCGCCTATAGCGGCGACACGCGCTTCCTGCCCGAAGCCATCGTGACGGTCATGAAGGCCGGGTATGGGGACATGGTCACCCTCGGCATGGCCGAATCCTGCATGTCCTGGGCCGATACCTGGCAGCAGTCCTATTGCGGCAATCGGATATGGACGCTGAAACCTGCACCAAATCGCACGGTTCAGTACGGACCCGCCTATTCAGGTTCGTCCGGCAGCTCGGCGGCATCGGCAGATACCAGCCAGTATGACATCATGGAGGCGGCTCGCCAGAGCTCCCGCGACGCTTATAATAGCGGCAATACTGGCAGCTATATGTGCGGTTCGGGCCAATCTTGCAAATAGGGCTGCGCTAGTCGTCAAAGCCTCTGAACACGGCGGCCTCGTCGACGGATTTGCGGGTGGAGACGACGGCGTTGGCGGGGAAGCTGTCATCGGGCCAGCCCATGGCGACGCAGGTCTGGATGACTTGGTCGTCGGGGATGCCGGCATGTTCGCGCACGACGGGGCTCTGCATGATGCCTTGTGAGTTGATGACGCAGCCGAGGCCCTTGGACCATGCGGCGTTGACGAGGCAGTTGACCACACCGCCGCAATCGAAGGGGGCGATGTCGCTGCCTTGAATCGACTTGTCATAGGTGATGACGATGGAGACCGGCGCGTCGAACTGGCGGAAGCCACGCAGGATCCAGTCCTGCCGGGCTTCCTTGTCGTGGCGTTCGATGCCCATGGCTTCGAAGAGCTGGATGGCGATGCCGATCTGGCGTTCGCGGTGGGCGCCTGCATAATCAGGGCCGAGCCGGAATTCGCGACTGTGCGGAACACCGGCGAGATTGCGTTCGACATTGCCTGCGCGGATCTTGTCGAGGACTTCACCGGCGACGACGTAGAAGTTCCAGGGCTGGGTGTTCAGCGAGGTGGGCGCGCGCATGGCGAGCTGAAGGATCTCGCGGATCAGGGCCTTTGGGACAGGTTTCTTCTGGTAGCCGCGAATGCTGCGCCGGCCCATGATCACGTCATCGAATTCCATGTGAAACCTCCCTTGTTTTTCTTGCGCCTGTTTAGGCATATCGCGGCGGGCTCGCCACCCTGCCGTTGGGACAATCAGCGGGCCATCTGCCGCGAGACCTTGTCGGCGATCATGATGGTGGGCGTGTTCGTGTTGCCGGAGGTGATGGTCGGCATGACCGAGGCATCGATGACGCGCAGGCCCGTGGTACCGATGACGTGCAGGTCGCTGTCGGTGACGGCGAGCGGGTCATCGGTGCGGCCCATGCGGGCGGTGCCGACGGGGTGGAAGATGGTGGTGCCGATGTCGCCAGCGGCGCGAGCGAGGGCGGCGTCGTCATCGCCGACACTGGGGCCGGGCAGGATTTCGGACGGGCCATAGGGCGCGAGCGAGGGCTGGGCCATGAGACGGCGGGTGACGCGGATGGCGTCGGCGGCGACGAGGCGGTCGGCTTCGGTGGCGAGATAGTTCGGGGCGATGACGGGTTTGGCGTGAGGGTCAGCGGAGGGGACGCGGACCTCGCCGCGCGAACTGGGGCGCAGGTTGCAGGCGCTGACCGTGATGGCGGGTGTGCGGTGGAGCGGCGAGCCGAACTTGTCGAGCGAGAGGGGCTGGACGTGGAATTCGAGATTGGCGCGGGCCTGTGAGGCGTCAGACCGTGTGAAGATGCCGAGCTGGGACGGGGCCATGGTGAGCGGGCCGCGCTGGCGCAGGGCATAGTCGAGACCCATCAGGGCGCGGCGGGGCAGGGAGTGATAGGTCTCGTTGAGCGTGCGGGCGCCGGTGACGGCGTAGATGGCGCGCTGCTGCAGGTGGTCCTGCAGGTTGCGGCCCACGCCGGGGCGGTCGACCTGGGTTTCAATGCCGGCGCACTGGAGCGCAGCGCCGGGGCCGATGCCGGAGCGCTGGAGTATCTGGACCGAGCCAATGGCACCGGCGGAGAGGATGACTTCGGCGCGGCAGCGGGCGGTATGGCGGGCACCGTTCTGGACATATTCGATACCGACGGCGCGGGTGCCATCCATGACGAGGCGGTCGGCGAGGCAGCCGGTCTCGACGCGGAGGTTCGGACACTTGCGGGCCGGGCGGAGGAAGCCGCGGGCGGCGGACCAGCGGAGGCCCCGCTTCTGGTTCACGTGGAAATAGGACGAGCCTTCATTGTCGCCTGTGTTGAAGTCCGGCACGGCGGGCACACCCATGTCGCTGGCGGCGCTGCGCACGGCATCGAGGATGGGCCAGGTGACGCGGGGGGCTTCGACGCGCCATTCGCCGCCGGTGGCGTGATGGTCGCTGTCGCCCAGGAAATGATCCTCGATGCGGCGGAAGACGGGCAGCACGTCTGACCAGCTCCAGCCCGGCAGGCCAAGGCTCGCCCAATGGTCATAGTCGGCGGACTGGCCGCGCATGGAGATCATGGCATTGATGGCGGACGAGCCGCCGAGCACCTTGCCGCGCGGATAGGCGAGGGCGCGGCCATTGAGGCCGGGTTCGGCCACGGTCTCAAACATCCAATCGGCGCGCGGATTGCCGATGGCGAAGAGATAGCCGACCGGGATGTGGAACCAGATCCAGTTGTCCGCGCCGCCTGCCTCGAGCAGGAGTACGCTGTGTTTTCCGGAAGCGGAGAGGCGGTTTGCGACCACGCAGCCGGCCGAGCCTGCGCCGACGATGATGTAGTCATATTCGGTTTGCACTGCGCGGCCTGCCTCTCTCAACCGACGAGGCTGAAGGGGGATTCATGGGCGATCTGGAGGCGCTCCTTCAGGGTGAGCTGAACGAGCAGGTGGGCGCCCTTGATGAACTCGCTGGGGGTGCGTCCGTTGAAATGCTTGAACTCACGGATGAAATGGGACTGATCGAAATAGCCTGTGGTGGCGATGTCGCGCCAGTCTGTCAGCTCCTGCCAGGTCAGGCGGTTGGCGGAATGGAGCGCGCGGAACTTGCGGTGCAGGCGCTTGGGCGCGCTGCCGAAATAGAGCTTGCAGAGCCGTTCGACATGGCGGGCCGAGATGTCGGTGGCGGCGAGGAGGTCTTCCAGTTCGTTGGGCTCGGGATCGGTGATCCAGCGCGTTGCGAGGGCTAGGAATTCGTCATGGACGCGGCGGCCGGGATCGTCCAGCGCGGCGAAGAACGTGTCGGCAGCTGCGGCGCGGCCGGCGGCATCGGGCGCGTCGAAGACGGGCTGGATGTGTTGTAGCGATTGCGCGGGCACATGATCGGCAAGCATGACGGTGCGGTCTGCCAGCGTATCGGCGGGCACGCCCAGCATGCGGGCCCAGCCGAGCGGGGTGATGGCGGCGCCGAAGATGAGCGTGCCGGTGTCAAAGCCGACATTGCACCATTTATAGGTCGGGCCGCAGAGCAGGGCCGTGCCGGCGGGAAACGATTCCTCCTTGCCGTTCATATTGGTGCGGACGGCCCCCCGGACGACAAAACGGACATTGGCAATTTCGGCGCGCATGACATCGTCGAAGCCGACCGTGATGGTGGTATCGTAATAGCTGCCGACAAGGGCGCGGATATCGGCGCGTGGCAGGACATATTCGAACTGCATCATGGCTGTATGCTCCCTGTCGCAGGCTGGTGCCTGTCTTCTTCTCTGGTGCAAGTTGAACAGGATGGCGAATTTATACAATCCCGTATTCGGAAATGCGTGAATATTCACAAGTGCCTTTCCGGGTTTTGCTTCTCACCAGGCGTTCCGGGAGGGGGGACGCAAGGGATTTTCCTTGATCCAGTCCACTCGGGGATCTGAGGACTGGAGGCGCCCATAAGCGCCGGACCGAATGAGCTGGGTGGGGGACGCACCGCCGTGCACTGACACATGTGTCTGCGCTACGGTTCTGCCGCATTACTCCGCGGCGGTCAGCTCGCTTCGGTCGCTTTATCGACTTGCACACCTACCAGCACGTGCGGCCGGCATGGCAGGGCCATCCGGTTGCGCGGGTGCTGGTTATGGCCTGCGGTCAGGCGTCAGGACGTGTAGGGCAGGGGTGTGGCTGCGATCATGTACGGTATGGAAACGGGCACAGCCGACGCAGGGTATACGGGCCGTGCCGAAGCCGTGAGGGTTTCAGGCAAATCGGAAGCGAGGCCGGGCCTCGCCCAAGCGGGCACGGGCGGGGACTCGAATGTGTAGCGCGCGGGATCGTGCGGGGCATCGCTGATGAAGTCCACATAGAGATTGCCGAATCGATCAACCCGAAAGAGCACGTCGCGCCTCGTCGCCTGGATCCAGTGCTGCAGGCGCCAGAGCTGGAACCATAGCCATGGCCAGCAGACCGGATGCACGAAGGCATAGAGATGAGCGCGGCGGGAGATCATCCAGATATTCTAGGCCGGGTGCAGAGGGGTGTGGATAAGTTTCACGCCTGTCCGGTGGGCATTGCAGGATGCTTGTGTTTATCTGTGGGAAAGATGTGCTGGCGCGATATATGTCAGAATACGTATCATTTCATATCACGGTTTACATTGCGATACTTTCGACGGCCCATTCGAAATTCTTCGGGTCCTGCGATCCGAAAGCCGGCTAGGTCCAGCTTTTTTCTCTGGTTTGGAAAAAGACTATTCACTTCGTCGAGCAGTAGCTCTCTATGTTTGGTAAGTAGAGAAGTGGCGTAAGCATGGGCGTGTTCAGCCAAGCGGATCATCATATCTCGCGTCTCGTATGGCGGCCCCAGATATGCCACGGTCATTTCACCTTCTCCCAAAACATCTCCAGTTTCGGGGTGTATTTGGAACACAGCTTCCGCCAATCGGGACGGGCCAAATCTGTGGGCAACCCAAGTGTCGCGTAAATCTTTACACCAGTTGAAGAAGTGCAATGCTTCCGGGTTGTCTGCGTAAATGACAGACGCGTCGAGATTTTCCGGACAAGCGGAATCGAAGCAAGCATGGAAAGTAATAATTGCATCCCTGACAAAGCTTTGATTTGCTGCGTTTATGAAACTAGCGTTGGCGTCACCTTGAGGGAGATCCTCTTGCCAGTTTATCAGGCACTCTAGACTGCACTCTAGATCATACTTCAGTAGTATTAGCTCACCAACTTTTCGAGCAAGCGGGCTACTTACTTTTCGATAAGCCATCTCTATGGGTTCAGACAAAGCAAGCTCCTCAAAAAAAACTTTCATCATCTGTGGACGATTGAACGCGGGTCCTGAACCTATAACACAATACCGCTAATCGTGACCAAGAACACTCCGGTTGAAGGCGCGTCAGAGTTTCCGGATAATCAATCTAGGGGCGATTCTTTAAGGAGTCGATCCGCACCCAGTGCTTCACTCCTCCTTTATGCAAAACGGACGACCATATAATTCTCGCACACCAAATCATCCTGCCTTGCGACGAATTATAGAAAAAATTCTTTCAATAACAGTGCCGTCATATTTTCATCAGGCCGAAATCAGGCAGCCATCGGGACGGGCGCTGTGTGGTCCGACAGATTGGGCGAACAGCAAACGGGCTGTCCGAACGCACTCAGGAAAATCTTGTCATGTCCAACTTTTACAAAGCCATTGTCGCCGCTTCGGCGCTTGTCGCCCTGACGGGCGTAGCGTCAGCAGATGAAACATTCGTTGCCGGGTTTGAATTCTCACCCGACGCGCCAATCGATGTCACGTATGCGAACTTCCAGAAAACGGCAAAAAAAGCCTGCCGTGTCGAAAGCCGTATGGTCGGCGGTATGGCCGCCCGCGTGAAGATCGAGAAAGACTGCCGTGAGCACCTGATGACCGACGCAGTCGCAGCCACGAAGATGGAAACGCTGATCGCCTATCATGAAGGCCGCGCCCCGCCAGAAACCAAGCTCGCCCTCGCAAGCCGGAACTAGGGTTCTCCAACCCGACCTCAATTTTTCCGGTCCGAGAAGAAGGGGCGCTCGCGTGGGGGAGGGCGCCCCTTCGATACGTTCTCAGTTGCCGATGTTCCAGACGGCGCCGACAGCGGCGAAGGCGAGTACGGCTGAGATGAGCACGCGGAGCCATGGGGCGCGGGCATCGGCGGGGACATCGGGCGCGAAGTCTGACCCGCTGCGGCGGCCGGTGAGCATGGGACGCACAAGATTGTCCCGGAAGAAGATGAGATAGGCCGCAATCGCCGCGACGTGGAGCACGATCAGGGCGAGGAGGACGTTGAAACTGGTCTCGTGGATGTCGGCGAGGAAGCGCCCGGTTTCGAAGGAGACCTTGGTGGCGAGCGGGCCGGATTCGAGGCCGTCCACATCGACCGAGAAGAGGCCGGTGGTGACCTGCGTGGCAAGGGCCAGCAGCATGGCGATGACGCTGAGCGAGCCGACGGGATTATGGCCTGCGTGCGGGGTGTGGCGCCGGGCGAGCAGGTCACGCCCATAGGACATGAGTGACCGCGGAGAGGGCACGAGCCGGTAAAGCCGGGCCGTTCGCGGACCAATCAGGCCCCAGACAAGGCGATAGGCGAGGAGGCCGAGCAGGCCGAGGCCGACCCGCCTGTGCCAGTCCATCATGCCCTGCTCGGCCGTCCACCACATGGTCGCGACGCCAAGCAAAATGAGCCAGTGGAACAGACGGATCGTCCAGTCCCAGACAAGGACGTGCTTTCGCGGTTCCGGCATCAGGATCTAGTCGTCTGCGCGATAGGTTTCGTGGCAGGACTTGCAGGTGGCGCCGGTGGCGTTGAAGGCCTCGCTGATGGCGGCGATGTCGCCAGCTTCGGCGGTGGAGGCGAGCGTGGCGGCGGCGGCCTGGAAATCAGCGATCTTGGAATCGAGGTCCGCCTTGTTTTCCCAGATGGCGGGGAGGGCATCTGTCTTCACGCCGGAGGCCGGGCCGGAGCCTTCGGGGAACCAGTAGCCCATGTCGGCGGTCTCGGTCGGCACGCTGGCGGCGGCAGCCTGTATGGCGGCCATGTCAGGCTCGCCGGCCTTGAGATTGTCGCTGATCGTCTTGAAAGCCTTGCCGACGGCTTTGAGGTGGGTCTGGCGGGCGTCGACGACTTCGGTGACGGTCATGCCATTGTCGAGAACAGTGGCGGTTTCGGAAGCCTCAGGCGCAGCCGGGGCATCGCCGGAGCCGCAGGCGCCGAGCAAAGCGAGGCCGGCGAGGGCAGCAAGGGTGAAGCGGGTCTGGCGAATCGTCATGAGGCTCTCCGTTCTTGGTCTGGAGCCAGTCGTAGGCAATCCATGTGACAGGCGCAATCTCTGCCGCGCGAGGCAGTGGCCGAAAGCGCTGTGCGCGCGAAATGCGGGCAGGGGATGCTACTCGTCCGGGCGATGTACAGGGAGGGTCAAAGGAAAGTAATCGCACGCAATACAGGCGGCAGCGCGGTTTTTATTAAAAATATCGGTCGGAATTATTTGCTCATGGGTGGATGAGATCCGTATTTTCTTCCCTGACCGGACGGATGTGTGACCGTTTCCTGCCCTTGAGTTGAGCAATTCTGCAAAGGAGTGTTTTGGTTGCATCGCCTGCAACCACAGGAACGGGTGGCCTCCTGCCCTCGAAGGTGCGTACATGCAGGTTCGGGATAATTCTCCCTCAAAAAAAGTCCGGGGGGACGCTCAATTGGAAGATCCGTCGCTCGCAAATCTGGGACTGGCCCCTTTCCTGATCGGTGACGTCACCGTCACGCCTTCAGCCTTGCTCCTGTCCGGGCCGAAGGGGACATGCCAGGTCGAGCCGAAGGTCATGACCCTGCTGGTGGTCATGGCGCGGCGGCCGGGCGAGCTGTGGCTGCGGTCTGACCTGATCGACAATGTATGGCCGGGCGACCTGGGCAGCGACCAGAGCCTGTCGCGGGCTGCCTCGCACCTTCGCAAGGCACTCAGCGCGCCGCATGGCATGAGCGACGCGATCGCGACCGTGCCGAAGCTCGGCTACCGGCTGGATGCGAAGATTGCGACGCAGCCGGGGCAGACGCGGGTGGCCGTATTGCCATTCCGGTCGCTGTCGAAGGACGGTGACCAGGAATATTTCGCTGATGGTCTTGTGGATGAGCTGATCGCACGGCTGGTGCAGGTGCCCGAACTGATGGTGGCAGGGCGCACCTCGTCGTTCCAGTTCCGCAATTCCGAACTGATCCTGCCGGATATCGCCGCGCGCTTGCGGGTCGATCACCTGATCGAAGGCAGCGTGCAGCATCAGGACGAGCATGTGCGCATCGATATCTGCTTGATTGACGGCAAGACCGGGTTCGAGACGTGGAGCTACCGCTTTGCCGGCAAGGTGGGCGACATGTTCGTGTCACGCGATGAAGTGGCGGCCGCCGTGACGGCTGGCCTGAGCGAGGCGCTGAACGTGGCCCAGCCCGCGCTGAAGCCGCGTCCGATGACCGACAATAGGCTGGCCTATGGCCTGTACCTGCAAGGGCGGGCATTGACGATCCGTGCTTTCGGGGAGGGTCTGCTGGCGAAGGCGATCGATCTGCTGGAGCAGGCGCTGGCGCTGGACCCGGACTTTGCCGAATGCTGGACGGCGCTGGCCGAAGCGCATGTGAATAGCGTGGTCTATACGCCCTGTCTGGACCGGCAGGGCGAGACCGAGATCATGGCCCAGTGTGCCCGCCGCGCGATCGCGCTGGACCCGTCGCAGGGCCATGCGCGCTCCATGCTGGCGCTGCAGCGATGGACGCAGAATGATGCGGTCGGTGCGCTGGACCTTGCCTATGAGGCCTACCGGCTGGAGCCCGAGAACCCGGATGTGATTATCCGGCTGGGTTCGTTCCTGCTGTATTGCGGGCGGACGCAGGAGGCCTTGCCGCTGATCGAGGCTGCGATTGATCGCGACCCTGTGTATGGCCGCAACTATGCCATGCTATGCGTCGCGCATCTCAACCTTGGGCATGCAGAGGAAAGCATCGCCGCCGGGCAGCGCATGGTGGACCTGGGCTTTCCGTCCATGTTGCTGGCGGCGGCGACGGCCACGGCGGGCGAGCGCGAACTGGCGGTGCAGCAATACTGGCAAACGCGCCTCTTGATGAACACAGTGATCTTCCCGCCCGTGGGCAGTGCCCCGCTGGATGCGGACGGGCTGGACGCCTATTGGCTGATGGCGGCGAAGGGCGTTTGCAGCGGGCTGGAAGAAGACCGCAACGTGTATTGCCAGCTTCTGGAAATGCTGCATGTGACGCTGCATGATCCGTTCGACCCTAGCATCGTCATGCCGGCGGTGTGGATGGGCAATGCGCCGATGGTGTTCAAGACGCTGGGTAAGCAGATTACGCCTGCCAACATGATCAGCCTGATGCTGATCTGGGCGGATGTCGACCCGATCCGGAGCGTGTGGCAGCACCCCGATTTCATGCACTTTGCGACACATATCGGCCTGGTGGCGGCATGGGACAAATATGGCTGGCCGGACCTCCTGCCGCGGCCGAAGGAGGGGCGCGAACCTTCCGAAACGCGCGGCCAAGGTGACCGGGCAGAGCCCGCACGCCGTCGGGAGCCGCAAGTGGCGTTAGGCGCTATCCGCGGCGAGCCAGGGCCGCAGTGGCCCTGACCGGTGCCTATTCGGCAGCGACCAGGGTGAACTCTTCTTTCCATTGCGCCATGACATCGCGGTTGTCGTGGTCCCATGGGTGGAAGCCGGGCTTGAACCATGAGAGCCAGACTTTCCAGCCCTTGCCGAACAGGGCGGGTTTCTTCCAGAGGAAGGCTTTCACCTCGCGCAGCGCTGCTTCATAGGTGTAGCCGTCGGCGACCAGCAGCCGGGCGGCATGATCGGCCACATGGCTGGTGAAGTGGTGCGTGATGATGACCATCGACAGGCAGCGGCGGAAATAGCGCCGGAAGGGCGGCCAGTCTTTCGTGACTTCGAGGAAGACGTCATAGGCGACAGCCTTGTGCTCGGTTTCTTCCATGGCGTGCCAGCGCCAGAGGCGCTCCAGGCCCGGGTCTGTCTTGCTGAACAGGGGCGCACCGTCGACTTCGAGGCCTGTCATCAGGTCGGCCATCATGGACGTGAAATGCTCGAGGCAGATCGTGGCCATCAGCATGCGGATCGGACCGCCGGAGCGGCCGAAGGCAATGCGTTCGCGGATTTCGGCCTCGATCTCGTCGACGGGATATTTGACGCGGTCGATCTTGTTGTTCAGCAGGTGGTGCTCGCGTGAATGGATGGCTTCCTGGGTGATGAAGTCCTTCACGTCCTGCGCGAGCTTGCCGCTGACCCGGCCGCGATAGGCCTTGACCGCATCGATGAAGAGGCGCTCGCCATCGGGGAAGGTGAGCGACATGGCGTTGAAAATGGCGGTGGCAACCGGGTCGCCGTCCAGCCAGGGGCCGTTGTCGGCGCCGTCCATGCTGAAATGGAGATCGCGGGGCAGAATCGTCACATCTTCGGGTGTGCGCTTGTTCGTCATTGTGATTAGTGCCTTTTTAGAGCGGAACCGTTACTGAACATGTAGCCAAGATGGATACTACTGACAAAAATGTCAATAAACAATAAACCGGCCCCACGCATTCGCCGTTCGCCCGAAGAATCGCGCAGCAATATCCTGTCGGCGGCGGAATCGCTGTTGGTGGAGCACGGGCCGCAATCGCTGCGGCTGGCCGACGTGGCCAAGGCCGCGGGCGTGGCCAATGCCACCGTGCTGCACCATTTCGGCTCGATCGACGCTGTGCAGAAGGCGCTGATGGAGCGGATGATCGGCGACCTCGTGGACAGTATCATGGCCATTGAGGTGCCCGCCGATGCCCCGGCGGCGGCGCGGGCGGCGGGGCTAAAGACGCTGTTCGATGCGTTCGAGACGCGCGGCGCGGCGCGTCTGGCGGCGTGGCTGGAGCTGACCGATGAGACGAGCCGGCTGACGCTGGTGCGCGAGGCGGTGCAGGAAGTGGCGCAGAAGAAGATTGCCAATACGGGCGTGCCGACCGAGATGGCCGAGGAACTGATCCTGCTGAGCGTGACACTGGCCGTGGGCGTGGGCCTGTTCGGACCGTCGCTCAGCACACTGATCGGCAAGCCGCCGGAACGGGCGCGCGAGCTGACGCTGCAGATGCTGCTGGCTTACTTGCAGAGCCTTTCGGCCTAGGCGTCGGCGGGCGCCGCCTATTCCATCGGCAGTTCGAGGAAGTCGAGCGAGCGCTCCATGACGACGGTGCCGAGGTGTTCGCCGTAGACGCGCATGGCGTATTCGAACATGGGCGAGGCGACCTCGTTGAAGCCGACGCCGCAATTGCCGGCGGCGCTCATGCCGGCGGTCATCATCAGCGAGCCGAGTACGCCGGTGGCCTCCTGCTTCTTCTCCTGCAGGGCCAGCAGCATCAGCTGTTTCATCTGGGCGATGTCGGCCTCTGTCGCATTGGCGACCATGCAGGCGGCGACCTGGTCGGCCCGGTCCTCGGCAAGGGCCGGGGCAGCGGTGAGGCCTGTGGCAGCAAGAGCAAGGCAAAACGTGCGGATCATGGGAGGACTCCTGAATTTGACCGCCGAGGGATAGGGGCGGATCGTGGCAGGAATGGGGTGGGATGTGTGCGGGGGAGATTACGGTTGCGTTAGGGTTGCTGGAGCGCGTGGTGGTTTCATCTCGAGCGGGAAAATTAGTCATTGACCCACTGAGGGGATCAGAACATTATGTGAACACTTGGGCGCGATAATAGACGGTGGGAGCGGATAATGCGCAGGCTTATCATTGCACTGGCGGTAGCCAGTTCAGCAGCGCTGATTGCCGTTGCTCAAGAGGAAGATCAGGCAGAACCGAACGCGCCAACGACGTATTTTCTTGTCGATGCAAGTGGATCGATGCAGGACAAGTTGAACGCCGCAAACGGCGAAGTAGCTGCTCGCTTGAGCGAGATGCTAAAGACCGCCCCTTCAACACAAGTTTCGCTCACATATTTTCGGGCCGATCTCGAATTGGACGAGCATGCCTGCCAAAAGCCAATTTCTGTTTCAGCGAAGCAGCCCGCATCTGAAGTGCAGCTGTCCACGCCCGATTTCCGCAAAGACTCTACCCCTCTTGGGGCCGCACTCGAAGCTGCATTACTTGATGCGCAGGAAGGCCCTGCCGAAATCTTTATACTGAGCGATGAAGACCAAACTTCGAACTGCGGGACAGATATTTGCGAGATTGCGAACACCTACTTGCCGCAGGAGGGTGTAACTGTAACGTTAGTGCCTTTTGGTGCCGCTGCATCTAATCAAGACAGGTTGGGATGCATCGAAGCTGCTCAAGGACGGCAATACCAGAGGAGCGCACTTGCTGGGGGCGCCGCAGAAGATGATTTATCTCAAGGAGACGACGAAGGTCCAGGTTTTTGGCGTGAGGTCACTGATTTTTTTGCGAAGTGGTTTTGGTTCATTGGATTTATTTTTATATCGCTTTCTGCTGTCCTGTTTGGAGTCAAAGACGTTGGCTTGTCGATCAAGCTAGAAAATAAAACACGAGAACTTCAAGCACTGCGAAATTCTATTCTTGTACAAAGCAACGCCGAAGCAGAGCAAAAGCTCAAAGTGCTGATTGATAGCCAAGAAGAAGCCGACAAGGCTGAGCGGGATAGAACATGGTCCAGCAAAATGTGGGAAAAGGCAAAAAGCTATCGGAACGCAATATTTGCGGCTACGATTGGCATTCCGATGCTGGTGCTTGTGACGTTTTTCCCCGGTATCTCTGGTGAGGGTGGCTTTCTCCGACTTGCAAACACGCTTGCATGGCAAGTCTTGAATACCGAGTTCTCGACTGCGTTTGCAGTTATTTGGATCGCAACTCTGTTCTTCGCGGGCGTGCAATACCAACGTCGTGTAGAGTCTTGGCACAATTTTTCTATCGCAACAGATGATGCGCGAAGAGCTAGAGCCGCGCAGACCACAAGAGCGAAGAAGTTGGCATATGACAAGTATACGGACGCACTTCAAAATCTTTCTCAAGTCGAGTTTCGCGAGCCTTGGTCAAATCAGACTCGCTCAAGAGCGATAGTGACAACGGATTCTGATCGAGCAAATCTTAAGCTCGTGATCGAGAAAGCGATTCAGTTTGCAATTGGAGAAAAATTGGAAATTGAGGATGCCGATGATACGAAATTTCTTAGAGAAGCGCTAAGGTTGTCGGCGATAACTCCAAGAAGCGTCTGGTTTGGATCAAAGCCAGATTTAGCTGCCTTCATTCGTGATTTGGAAATGAAAAACGTATTTCCAAAAGAACATTCTATAGATTGGCTGAATCTTTCGAAAGCGCTATCAAACTCAGATAACAGATCAATTAAGCTGGCACTAAAGGGTTTGGTCGAGAAGCTGTAATTAACTCAGGTATAGCGTTGTGCTGAGTAAATCGGCGCATAAGCGGGAGGCGGATGGTGGGTGTCGCTTCGCTCGACCCACCCTACAGGCTTACCCCAGCTTCTCCGCTGCCTCTTCCGCGAAATACGTAATGATGCCGCTGGCGCCGGCGCGTTTGAAGCACATGAGGGATTCCATCATGACGCGGTCGCCGTCGATCCAGCCGTTCATGGCGGCGGCCTTGATCTGGGCGTATTCGCCGGAGACCTGGTAGGCGAGGGTGGGGACGCCGAATGTGGTGGATACGCGGTGGACAATGTCCAGATACGGAAGACCCGGTTTGACCATGACCATGTCGGCGCCCTCGGCGAGGTCCAGCGCAACTTCGCGCAGGGCTTCCTCGCTGTTGGCGGGGTCCTGCTGGTAGGTTTTCTTGTCGCCCTTGAGGGACTTGGCCGAGCCGATGGCGTCGCGATAGGGGCCGTAGAAGCCGCTCGCATATTTGGCGGCATAGGCGAGGATCATCATGTTGGTGAAGCCCTCGTCGTCAAAGGCCTGGCGGATGGCGCCGATGCGGCCGTCCATCATGTCTGACGGGGCCACAATGTCGGCGCCAGCTGCGGCATGGGCGAGGGCCTGCTGGACGAGCTTTTCGGTGGTGGCGTCATTCGGGATGGTGCCGTCGGCATCGAGCAGGCCGTCATGGCCGTGGGTGGTGTAGGCATCAAGCGCGACATCGGTGATTAGGCCGATCTCTGGGGCGGCATCCTTCATGGCGCGCAGGGCGCGGGGGACGAGGCCGTCAGGGTTTAGCGCGCCGGAGCCTGTCTCGTCTTTCCCCTCGGGGCCGATGAAGGGGAAGATGGCGATGGCGGGAATGCCCAGCTCGCTGGCGCGCTTGGCCGTGAGGGCGGCTTCCTTGACGCTGAGCCGGTCGATGCCGGGCAGGCTGCCGACGGGCACACGGCCTTCGCCATCATGCACGAAAATGGCCCAGACCAGATCGGCGGGCGTCAGCGTGTTTTCGGCGACGAGGCTGCGGATCCAGGGGGACTGGCGCAGGCGGCGCATGCGGGTGGCGGGGAAGGACTGGGGAAACTGGGTCATAAGCGGATAGATGCGGCAGATCGGGGCGATCTACAACCAGCCAATGCGACGCATCATGAAGCAGCGCTTGGATATGTCGAGGCTGGTGGCCTGTACCTTTTCAAGGTCGATCATCCAGTCGGCCTTCTTTGTGGCGGCAATCTCGCGGAAGCCGAGGCCGCGGTAGAAGGGCCCGTTCCAGGCGAGATCGCGGAAAGTGGATAGCGTGATGCATTTCAGCTTGCGGGCTTTTGCCTCCTCGACAATGCGTTCGATCAGGGCGCGGCCGAGACCTTTGCGGCCGTGGTCCGGATGCACGCTGATCTGGTCGAGATAGAGCGTGCCGCCGCGCTGGGAGGTGAGGGCAAAGCCGACGGCGCGCCCCTTGTGGTCGCGGGCGATGAGGAGGTCGTCATTGGCGATGGCCTGCTCGAAAACCTCTTGCGGCACATGGTCGTGCAGCGCCTCTTCGGGGAGGAGGCCGGTTTCGGCAAATAGCGTGCTGGCCGCCAGATCGACGAGGATCAGGGCAGGTATTTCATCGCGAGCGGCGCGCGTAATCGAATAGTCTTCAGGGAGACGGCGCATTGACTCTCAGGGCGGCAGTTTGTCATTGCTCTGGAGTGTACTGACTTAGGGAAGAAAAGCCAATGAGCGCCATGTTTACCGATGAGCAAGTGATGATCCGCGACATGGCGCAAAAGTTCGCCAAGGACCAGCTGCTGCCGCATTCGGAGATGTGGGACCAGGAGAGCCACTTCCCGGTCGATGTGATCAAGCGCACGGCGGAACTGGGCTTTGCGGGCATCTATGTGAAGGAAGACGTAGGCGGTTCAGGCCTGACGCGGACCGACGCGGCGCTGATCTTCGAGCAACTTTCCTATGGCGACGTGTCGACGGCGGCGTTCATCTCGATCCACAACATGGCGAGCTGGATGATCGATTGTTTTGGCAATGAGGCGCAGCGTAAGGCCTGGGTGCCGCGGCTGACGTCGATGGACCTGATTGCGAGCTATTGCCTGACTGAGCCGGGCGCGGGATCGGATGCGGCGAGCCTGAAGACACGGGCCGTGAAGGATGGCGACGACTATGTGATCACCGGCACGAAGCAGTTCATCTCAGGCGCGGGCACGTCAGACGTTTACGTGCTGATGGCGCGGACCTCTGACGATGGCGCTAAGGGCGTGTCGGCCTTCATTATCGAGAAGGGCACGCCGGGGCTCAGCTTTGGCGCGAACGAGCGCAAGATGGGCTGGAAGAGCCAGCCGACGGCGCAGGTGATCCTCGATGGCGTGCGCGTGCCGGCAGCGAACCGGATTGGCGAGGAGGGGCATGGCTTCCGCTTCGCGATGGCGGGGCTGGACGGCGGGCGGCTGAACATTGCGGCCTGTGCCCTCGGCGGCGCGCAGCTGGCGCTGGACAAGGCGGTGGCCTACGCGAAGGAGCGGATGCAGTTCGGCAAGGCGCTGGCGGAATTCCAGTCGATGCAGTTCAAGCTGGCCGACATGGAGACCGAGCTGCAGGCGGCGCGCGTGATGCTGTACGAAGCGGCCGGGCGGCTGGACGGCAAGACGCCGGATGCGACGCGCTGGTGCGCGATGGCGAAACGGTTTGTCACGGACACGGCGTTCAAGGTGGCCAATGACGCGCTGCAGGTGCATGGCGGTTATGGCTATCTCGCGGACTATGGCGTGGAGCGCATCGTGCGCGACCTGCGCGTGCACCAGATTCTCGAGGGCACGAACGAGATCATGCGGGTGATCATCTCGCGGGATATGCTGAAGGGCTAGCGTGCGCCGGATATCCGCACATTACAGATCAGTATACATTACAAAAAATTGTGGCTGATTTGCGCGTACAGTGATGATTTCGTGTTGTTCGTGCCTCGACATTGGGGCGGCGATGCGGTGAGCTGTGCGTCCTTGTAGCGTGTGATGATGGAGCACCCGCAATGAATGTGGTCCGTAATATATGTGTGGCAGCGATGGTGCTGGGCCTTGGGGCCTGTGCGAGTACACCGCGAAGTCTGAACGATAATCTGATTGTGCCGGGTGAGCGGGTTGGCGATGTCAAACTCGGCATGACGCTGTTCGAGCTGTTCGCGGCGAAGGGCAATCCGCGCAAGACAACGCCGATACCGAACACGCGTGCGACGACCTATTTCTATGACGGGCTGACAGTGGCCGCCGACGACAATGTGTACTGGATCATCGCGGACGATCCGAGCTATCGCACCGATGTGGGCGTTGGCCCCGGCGCCGAGCAGATCCTGGCGCGCGGCGCCTATGGCAAGCCGAAATGCGTGGTCACCCAGGGTGATGTCACGTTGTATGGCTATGGCGACATCTATTTCGACGTGGATAATGTTTCCGGCAAGGTGAAGGACGTTGGTATCCAGCGGGACTCGCAAGCCTGCGATGGCTGATGCGACTGCGAGAGCGCATGTGTTGCGTAATAGGTGACGGGTATCGCTTCACGCGAACCAGCCGACTGTTTTTAGGACCTATTGGGGCGAAAGGGTTTGAACTCCTTCGGTTGATGCGGCAGCGTGCCGGCAGCCAGACATTACCGGAGTTACCCTATGCGCCTTGTTGCCGCCCTCGCGATTGCTGTCCTTTCATTCTTGCCGCCTGCCTGTGCGGCGCAGCCGAAGGCGTCTGTGGCGGCTGAGGCGCCGGCTTCGGGAGATTGGGGTGCGGCGACCAAAGGGCTGACACTTAGCGAGGGGTTCCTTGATCTTTATGTCGACGCCAAGGGCGGGCGCGTGCTGGCGGCTTTTCCGGCGCCGGATGGTGACGGGCTGTCGCTGCGGGCGATCCATTCGGCAGGGCTGACGGCAGGGCTTGGCTCCAATCCGATCGGGCTGGACCGGGGCTATTTCGACGGAGGCAGCATCCTGGCGTTCCGGCGCGTCGGCAAGAAGCTGGTCGCAGAGAAGGAAAACTGGACCTACCGGGCAAGCGCGGACAATCCGCTGGAGCGCAAAGCCGTGCGGGAATCCTTTGCGCGCTCATTCCTCTGGGCGGGCGAGATTATCGCGGAAGGCCCGGACGGCGCGCTGCTGGTGGACCTGTCAGGCTTCCTGACGCGGGATGCGCTGGATGTGCGCGGGGTGCTGAAGGCGAACGCGGAAGGCGGCAGCTTTGCGATTGCCGAGGATCGCTCGATGCCGGACGCGGGCGCGGCCTTTGTCTTTCCCGACAATGTGGAATTCGATGCGTTCCTGACTTTGACGAGCGACGAGCCGAAATCGCAGGTTGTGGCGACGGCGGCGGATGGCCGGGCCTTCACGCTGGTGCAGCACCAGTCATTGGTGCGCCTACCGGACGATGGCTATACGCCGCGTCCGTTCGATCCGCGTAGCGGGGCGATTGATGTCGGCTTCTATGATTTCTCGGCGCCGCTTTCAGGGCAGGTGCGCCAGTCTTATGCGCGGCGTTTCCGGCTGGAGAAGCAGGACCCGAATGCTGCAAGCAGCCCCGCCAAGAAACCGCTCGTTTTCTATGTGGACAGCGGCGCGCCGGAGGAGATCCGCAATGCGCTGATGGAGGGCACGTCGTGGTGGGCCGATGCCTTTACGGCGGCAGGCTTCCCGGATTCGTTCGAGGTGAAGGTTTTGCCTGAGGGCGTGAGCCCGCTGGACGTGCGTTATAACGTGATCCAGTGGACGCACAGGCAGACGCGTGGCTGGAGCTATGGTGGCGGCGTGTATGATCCGCGTACGGGCGAGATGCTGAAGGCGAATGTCATTCTCGGCAGCCAGCGCGTGCGGCAGGACCGGATGATCTTTGAAGGGCTGGGCGGCACGGCGAAGACGGGAACGGGCGAAGCGGACGATCCGGTGGAGCTGGCGCTTGACCGTATCCGCCAGCTGGCCGCGCATGAGGTGGGCCACACGCTGGGCTTTGCGCACAACTTTGCCGCCTCGGCCAATGATCGTGCATCAGTCATGGATTATCCGGCGCCGCTGGTAACGGCGAACGACGATGACACGCTGGACTTCTCCGAGGCCTATGCCGTTGGCATTGGCGCGTGGGACAAGGTGGCCGCGAGCTGGCTCTACGGGCAATATGCGCCGGGCAGCAATGCGGATGTTGAAGGCAACAAGCTGCTGGGCGCGGCCTATGCGAGTGGCCTGCGCTTTGTTGATGATCCGCAGGGACGCGGGGTCGGTACGAGCCATCCCTATTCAAGCGTCTGGGACAACGGAAATGACCCGATTGCCGCGCTTGGTGAGACAATGCGTGTGCGGAAAATTGCGCTTGCGAAGTTCGGGCTGGGGGATATCCGGCCGGGGCAGCCGACCTTTGACCTGCGCGCCGTGCTGGTGCCGGTCTACCTGTATCATCGCTATGAGGTGGCGGCGGCGGCGAAGTCTGTTGGCGGGTATGACTTCCAGTATGCGGTAAACGGGGATGGTGGCGGTCGCGGCATGCCTGTGCCGGCAGCGCGTCAGCGTGGGGCTTTGGCGGCGCTGGTTGCCACGCTGGACCCGGCCGCGCTCGACCTGCCGGACGCGACGCTGAACCTGTTGAACACGCCGCTCGATTCGTTCTTCGGGACGGACGGTGGCGCGGAATATTTCCCGGGTGAGACGGGCGCGATGTTTGACCTTCTGGCGGCAGTGGACTCGGCCGCGACGGGGACGCTGGAGGCACTGTTGCATCCTGCGCGGGCCGCGCGGCTGGTCGAGATGGCGCGGCGTGAGCCGGGCGCGCTGACCTACGGCGAGGTGCTCGGCGCGATTGAGGGCGCAGTGTTCACGGCGCCGGGTGCGCCGCGACAGGCGGCGATCCTGCACCGCGAACAGGCGCGCTATGTGTCGACGCTGATCGACCTGGCGGCGGGCGGCAAGGCAACGCCGGAAGTGGTGGCCGAGACGAATGGCTACCTGATGGCGCTGGGCCAGAAGCTGGAGAAGCCGTTGGCGGGTACGGACGCGGCCACTCGGACCGATCTTGTCCGGCGGATTGCGGCGCACCTGGCACGGCCAGCCGAGCCTCATGCGCCTGAGGTCGGCGGCGTGGATGTGCCGCCGGGCAGCCCGATTGGCGGCGGCAGCGCGGAAGAATGTTGGCATTGCGACACGTCGCTGTTGCGCTAGAGTAATTCCCAGAGACCGGCTGAAGCTGGCGCGATTGGGAGAGACTTATGCATATCGAGACGTTGCCCGGCGTGGGCGCCGAGATTACCGGCGTGGACCTGCGCCATGTGACGGATGGCGCGTTTGATGCCATCCGCGAGGCTTATGCCGCGCATGGCGTGATCTTCTTCCGGGACCAGACCCTCAGCGAAGAGGACCATCTCGCCTTTGCCGAGCGCTGGGCGCCGATCAATGTGAACCGGTTCTTTGCGGCGCATCCCAAATATCCGCAGATTGCGATGGTGGCCAAGGAGGCTGACCAGAAGGACAATATCGGCGGCGGGTGGCACACCGACCATTCATACGATGAGATCCCGGCGATGGGATCAATCCTTGTCGCGCGCGTTTTGCCGGAGACGGGCGGCGATACGTTCTTCGCCAGCATGTACCGCGCCTATGAGACGCTGGACGATGCGACGAAGGCGGAGATCGAGGGATTGCGCGGTGTGCATTCGGCCAAGCAGATTTTCGGGTCGCAGGCCAAGACCTATTATAGCAAAACGGACGCGGGTGGCGAGCGGATCGGCAATGCAGCCGCAGCGGACGTGCTTGATGATGTGGTGCACCCGTTGGTGATCACCCATCCGCTGAGCGGCAAGAAGGCGCTTTATGTGAACCCGGCCTTTACGGTGGGCATTGCGGGGTGGACGCAGGAAGCCTCAATGCCATTGCTGGCGAAGCTGTTCGCGCATGCGATGAATATGGAGAATGCCTATCGGTTCAGCTGGAAGCCGGGATCTGTGGCCTTCTGGGACAACCGATCGACCTGGCATTGGGCGCTGAATGATTATCATGGCCAGCGGCGCATCATGCACCGAATCACGCTGGAAGGCTGCGCTCTGAATTAGTTCTCGGTTGGCATCTGGTTCTTGAATTCGACACCGGTTTCGCTGCCGCTCTGCCAGCGGCGGATACAGACGCGGGGCTTCTTGAAGTGTGGCAATCGCATGGTGAATTGTTCAGGAAGGTCGGTGCCTTCTGGCGTGACAATGCGGGCGCCACCCGGGGAGACATCCCGAATCTCGCAGTTCAGGCGCTTGAAAATGCCCAGCTTGATCTGGCCGGTGCCCGTGAGCGGTGCGCGGCCACCGCGGCGGTTTGGTGTGTCATCCATGACATATCCTTTCGGGCGCAGCGTTCGTCTTTGAGGTGCGTTGTTAAGTATATATGGCATCAACTGGTAAATATATTTACCCGTGATACGGGAAGTTTTGAAGCATTCAGACAATAAAACACAAAGGAAGCAGGGATGACGGAAGACGTCCGAATTGAAGTATACAGGGGCCTCGGCCGGATTACATTGACCCGGCCTTCCGCCCTGCATGCCCTGAATGCACCGATGTGCAAGAGCATCCTGTCGGCCCTGGAGCGCTGGGCTGACGACCCGACGGTGCATCTTGTCATGGTGGAGCATGAAGAGGGCACGCGTGGCTTCTGCGCGGGCGGCGACATCCGCATGCTGGCGGAGAGTGGCGCAGGCGATGCCAGCGAGGCGCGGGCGTTTTTCAATGTCGAGTACCGCATGAACGCGGCGCTGAAGACGTTCCCCAAGCCTGTGCTGGCGATCATGGACGGCGTGGCGATGGGCGGCGGGGTTGGCCTGTCCGTGCATGGATCGCACCGGGTGGCGACGGAGCGGACCGTGTTCGCCATGCCAGAGACGGGTATTGGCCTGTTCCCGGATGTGGGTGGCGGCTGGTTCCTGCCGCGCCTGTCTGGCGCGCTTGGCACATGGCTGGCGCTGACAGGTGCGCGGCTGAAGGGGGGCGATGTGGCTGCGGCGCGGGTGGCGACGCATTTCATCCCGTCGGAACTTGTGACGAACCTGAAGAAGCAGGTTGAGGGGGCTGATTTTTCGGTCGGCGCAGCAGACCTTCTGAACGAGATCCTGCGGAGCCTCACGCATGCCGTGCCTGTGGCGAGCTTCGAGCCGCACCGCGATGTCATCAACCGCTGCTTCGCGCTGGATACAGCCGAGGAGATTGTCGCGGCGCTGGAGGCCGAGGGTGGCGAGTGGGCAGGCGAGCAGGTGGCCGTGATGGGTACCAAGTCTCCCGAGACGATGAAAGTGGCCCTGCGCCAGCTGCGCGAGGGCGCAGAGGCGGCGACATTCGAGGACAATATGCGGATGGAATACCGCATCGGCTGGCGCAAGGTGCAGAGCGCGGACTTCCTGGAGGGCGTGCGCGCCGTGATTGTGGACAAGGACAACGCGCCTAAATGGTCGCCCGCGCGCCTTGAGGATGTCAGCGATGCAGAGGTGGCGCGCTACTTCGAGCCGCTGGGGCCGGACGAACTCGAATTCGACTGAGCAGGCGGTTTTGGGTGGACAAGCGCCTTGTGTCTCGGCCAGAAAACGGGACGGCAGCTGATGGAGCGATTGCATGCGTGGAGAAGTTTTGAAGGCAGACAGCCCAGATGGGGCGGGTCTGATCCTGGGTGAGGATGGCCGGCGCTACCAGTTCTCGCAAGTTCAGGTGCGCAATGGCTCGGTGCTGCAGGCCGGCCAGACGGTCGACTTTGTAGGCATGGGTGAAGAAGCGCGCGACATCTATGCACTGGGCGCTGCCCCAGCGGCTGCACAAGCGGCCGCGTCGGCGCCCTATCCGGCGGCACCGAACCTGCCGTCGCCCGCCTATGCCGCGCCAGTGCCACAGCCCAGCGATGGCTTGTGGACCTATTTCATACGCGCGTTGACGAAGAACTTTGCCCAGTTCAATGGCCGGGCGCGCCGGTCGGAATACTGGGGTTATTTCCTGTTTGTGATCGTCGGCTATGTCGTGTTCTTGATAGTCGATGTCGTTCTGAGCCTTGCGCTCTATGGGACTGCCTCGAATGGCGACCCGAACATCATCCCCGTCCTGACGGGTCTGTTCTGGCTCTATAATATACTGCCTGGCCTATCGATGACGGTGCGGCGGCTGCACGACCAGGACCTGAGCGGCTGGTTGGTGCTGATCAACTTCATTCCTTATGTCGGCGGGTTCATCCTGCTTGTCTTCATGTTCATGGACAGCAAGCCTGCCACCAACAAGCATGGGCCAAGCCCCAAGTATGCCGGGGCCATGACAGCCGATACATTTGCCTGACGCTGTATAACCATACTTAACCAAGTATTGATGATGAATAGATGGCCGCCTCCTTCGGGACGCGGCCATTTTTTCGCGTCATACGCGAAATTCAGGGGTGTTTTGGGCCCAAAAGCCGTTTCGCCGCAGTAACGGTTAATGCATTCGGCCAAATGTTAACGTTCTTCACTTGGAAAAGGCCTATGCTTATCAATTCATTAGGAATGCCAGCGTAAATATACTCAAACTACAACAAAAGTTGAGTGATGGTGATACTAATGATGATTTCTGAAATGCAGGATACTGCACCCCTTTCCGTCGGCGAGTCTTTCCTCAAGTCTCTCTCCCTTCTTGAACAGGCGCACCGTCGTCTTCACGATGTCGTCAAAGACGATCTCGAGCGCGGTGGTGAACGGTCGCTGACCGGCGTCCAGGCGCTGCTGATCTATGAGATCGGCGATGATGAAGCTCCGGCTTCTGTCCTTCGGGCCCGTGGCGCCTTTGCCGGCACCAGCCTGTCGTACAACGTCAAGAAACTTCAGGAAGGCGGCTACCTGATCCAGACGCGTTCCGAGGATGACAAGCGTACGGTGACCCTGCGCCTGACCGAGCGTGGCCTTAAAGTGCGTGACCGCGTGGCCAACCTGTTCGAGAAGCAGGCAACGGCCCTCGAGCCAACGGCGAGCGTGCGTCATGACGATCTCTCGCAGCTGAACAAGACCATTTCGCGCCTTGAGCGCTTCTGGTCAGACCAGATCCGCTTCCGCCTCTAGGCGCCTGCCGCGATTTTAGTCTCCAGGGAAAAGCCCTTGCCAGTCTGGCGAGGGCTTTTTCGTATGCAATGACAGCCTGTCTGTTGACCTCAACCATGGTTGAGGTCCGACAAGGGGTGCTTGAGACCTCTGGAGAACCACCATGACACTTGAGCTCGCCACGCTACGTATTGCCCGCCCGACAGATGACCTAGACGCCTTGCTGCCGTTCTATCGCGATGGACTGGGCTTTGATGTCCTGTTTGAATTCCGTGATCATGATGACTTTGACGGTGTGATGCTGGGCCATGAGGGTGCACCGTATCATCTGGAATTCACCAAGGCGCACGGGCATGTCGTCGGCCGGGCGCCGACCGAAGACAACCTGCTCGTATTCTACCTGCCGGAAGCGGACCGGTTCGCAGCAGCCATTGATCGGATGCGCGCGGCGGGGTTCAGCCCGGTGAGGGCTTTCAATGCCTATTGGGACGCCAAAGGCGTGACATTCGAGGATCCTGATGGCTATCGTGTTGTGTTGCAGAATGCGGCGTGGGGAGCCTGACCAGGCGGATAGGCGCCCCAATTTTTTACTGGGCGGCGCCGGGATTTTCCATTAACTTTGCAACCATGCGGGGATGGGGTGCAGTTCTTCTCGGTGCAATTGTTGCCGTAGGTCCGGCTGAGGCGGGGCCTTGGGCCCGTGATGAGGGCGGCTTTTACCTGCGCGGGCTGGTTTCCAGTGAGACCCTTGAAGGGCTCGATGGCTTCCGCGGAGATGTGTATGGCGAGTATGGCCTCACCGACCGCTGGACACTGACGGGCAAGAGCGAGGCGGTGGCCTATGAAGACAGTATCGGCAACATTGACCGGCAGTCCTATCGGCTGACCGCCCGGCGCCAGCTTTGGTCGCGCAAAGGCTTCACCTTTGGCATGGAGGGCGGGCCGGTCTATGGCAGTGCGATTGCGGGCACATATGGGTGTGACGAGTGGGGCGCGGAGGCGCGCCTCAGCAGTGGCTATTCAGGTGTGCGGCGCAACCTTGGCTATTACCTGTTCGCGGACATTGCAGCGATCAGCCATCAGGATGGCTGCCTGCGTGAGCGGGCGGAGTTCGGCTATGGGGCCGATATCAGCGACCGTATCTTCGTGACGCAGCAGGTGTGGCTGGAGCGCAGCAATGACAGCGCGGATTCGAACAAATACGAGTCGCAGATAGGCTACCATCTCGGCCATTTTGACGTGGCCGTTGGGTATCGTGAGGAATTTGGCGGCGCCTATGAAGAGAGCGCGTGGCTATTGGCGCTTACAACGCGGCGCTAGGGCTGGGGCGCGTCCCCGGCAGGGGCATCGCCTGAGACAGGCGTGTAGCCGGTTTCAAGCATCAGGTAGGCGATGAGGCCAAGCCGGTCTTCAGGTTTGCGTACGCCTGCAAAGCTCATGCGGTTGCCGGGCAGGTAGGCGCGTGGATTGGTCAGCCATTCGTCCAGATGATGCGGTTCCCAGATGAAGTCAGCATCTTCCAGGGCGTCGGAATAAGCGAATCCCTCAAGCGAGCCGACTTCGCGGCCGAACAGGCCATGCAGGTTCGGACCCACAAGGTTTCCAGCGCCTTCGGCCGTCAGGTGGCAGGACTGGCAGAGCTTGAAGGTGCGTTTGCCGCGCGCATAGTCTGCCGTGTTGTAGGGGGCAGGCAGGCTGGCGAACTCGACGCCCGGTTCGACCGGGGCGACGGCGACGGGCGCAGGCACGGGGGTGACGGTCGCTGCTGGCGCTGCTGCTGGCGTTGCAGTGGCGGCAGGCGGGGTGGATTCGTCGGCGCCGGAGCCGCCGCAAGCGGCAATCATGGCGAGGGCAGCGATAGCGGCAACGGGCTTCAGCATAATTGGTATATCCTTTCAAGACAGTCGATCGGCAATGTGAAGCCAAGCGCGACGGCTGGCAACCATCTGAAACGCGACACTTTGCGCGGACTGGGCCGAGCCTGATGCAGAGCCGCGACAAAAGCCGCCTGCTGGGCTAGGGTTTCGACATGCCTGATTCCGTTCGCCCCCAGCCGCAAATACGCAAACTGCCCCATGATGTGGTCAACCGCATCGCGGCCGGTGAAGTGGTCGAACGGCCCGCCGCCGCCGTCAAGGAATTGGTGGAAAATGCGCTCGATGCGGGGGCAACCCGCGTCAGTATTGCCATCGAGGATGGCGGCCTGAAGCGGATGACGATCGAGGACGATGGCTGTGGCATGTCATCGGATGACATGCTGCTGGCGCTGGAGCGCCACGCGACGTCCAAACTGGCGCCGGGCGATGATGGACGGGTGGACCTGCTGAACATCCACACGATGGGCTTTCGCGGCGAGGCGCTGCCCTCGATTGCGTCTGTGAGCCGGATGACGATCACATCGCGCGCGCCCGGCGAGGACGCAGCTGACGTGTTCGTCGAAGCCGGACGGATCGAGGGGCCGCGGCCCGCCGCCTTTACCGGTCGGGGCGAGACGGGTACGCGCATTGAAGTGCGCGACCTGTTCCACGCGACGCCGGCACGATTGAAATTCATGAAGGGCGAGCGGTCCGAAACGATGGCCGTGTCGGATGTGGTCAAACGGCTCGCCATGGCCAACCCGACGGTCGCGTTCAGCCTGGAGAGCAATGGGCGCAGCCTGTTCCGCCACGCGGCGGAACCTGAGGGCGAGAATGGGCAGCTGTCACGCCTCGGCGCAATCATGGGCCGCGACTTCCGCGATAATGCCGTGGCGATAGACGCGGAGCGCGAAGGCGTGCGGCTGACCGGCTTTGCGGGCCTGCCGACGCTGAATCGGGGCAATGCGCAGATGCAGTTCATGTTCGTCAACGGACGGCCTGTAAAGGACCGGATGTTAAATGGCGTTATCCGCGCGGCCTATCAGGACTTCCTGGCGCGCGATCGCCACCCGATGGCGGCGCTGTTTGTCGAGCTGGACCCTGAATATGTGGACGTGAACGTCCACCCGGCGAAGACGGAGGTGCGTTTCCGGGACGCCGGGAATGTGCGGGGGCTGATGATTGGCGCGCTGCGCCACTCGCTGGCGGCGGCAGGACACAGGGCTTCGACGACGGTGGCTGGCTTTGCGCTTGGCAAGGCGAAAGCCGAGGCGCCGATGCCGAGCGGGGCGCTGTTTGCGTCGCGGCCGGTCTATGGGGCAAGTGATGGTTATGGCGCCGCGCGTCCTCCTGTGAATGCCTATCAGCCGGGGGCGTTTGCAGAGCCGGTTCGCGAGGCTTTTGATACCGAGAATGCGCCGACGGCGCGGATGGAGCCGACGCCAGCGCCTGCGCAGGTGGACTTCCCTCTGGGCGTGGCGCGGGCGCAGCTGCATGAGACTTACATTGTGGCGCAGACGGCGGACGGAATCGTGATTGTCGACCAGCACGCGGCGCATGAGCGGCTGGTCTATGAAGACATGAAGCGCCAGATGGCGGCAGGCGGCGTGAAGCGGCAGGCGCTGTTGATACCCGATGTTGTGGAGCTGACCGAGGACGAAGCCGCCCGCGTGCTGGAGCGCGCCGATGAGCTGGCCGATCTGGGTCTTGAGATCGAGGCGTTTGGCGCGGGCGCGGTGTGCGTGCGGGCAACACCGGCGCTGTTCGGGGAGATGGATGCCATCGGCCTGATCCGCGACCTGGCGGATGACTTCGCCGAGTATGAGGCCGGGCTGGCGCTGAAGGAACGGTTCGAGGAAGTCATGGGCAATATGGCCTGCCGCGGCTCGGTGCGCGCCGGACGGCGGCTGAACGGCGACGAGATGAACGCCCTGCTGCGCCAGATGGAGGCGACGCCGCATTCCGGCCAGTGCAATCATGGTCGGCCAACATATGTCGAGCTGAAACTTGCCGATGTGGAGCGCCTGTTCGGGCGGCGCTAGGACGGCTTTCAGGGCCAGCGCGTTCACATGCGGACAGATCGGGCGCGACGAAATTCGTCTGGAAATCGGCTCGCATTTACGGCGCATTTCTTTGTCATTTACGTTGCGCAAGCGCCTGTTCGCGTGATTGCGCGAGGGGCAATTCCTGCCTAGTGTCCCGCCCATGAACCGGGTTTCACAAGCGATCAATATCAATGACCTGCGCACGCTGGCGAAGCGTCGCCTGCCGCGCATGGTGTTTGATTATATCGATGGTGGGGCCGAGGATGAGGTCACATTGCGCGGTTCGGTCGAGCGGTTTGCCGACTATGGCTGGCAATGGAATTCGCTCGTCGACAGTTCCGGTATTGATACAAGCACGACAGTGCTGGGCCAAAAGACGGCCCAGCCCTTTTTCATTTCGCCCACGGCGGCGTCGCGCCTGTTCCATCCGCGCAAGGGCGAGCTTGCTGTGGCGGCGGCGGCGCAGAAGGCGGGTATCGCGTATTCCGTTTCGACGCTTGGCAGCCAGACATTGGAAGACATTGCTGCGGTCGCGCCGGGCGTGCCGAAATTCATCCAGCTTTATGTCTGGAAGGATCGCGGCATCGTGCGGGAGTTCATGTCGCGCGCCAAGGCGGCAGGCTATACGGGCTGTATACTGACAGTTGATGCGACGGTAGCCGGCCTGCGCGAGCGTGACCCGCGCAACGGTTTTTCCATTCCGCCGCGCGTCAACTCAAAGACAGCGACGCAGGCGATGGTGCGGCCCGGCTATCTGTTTGACATGTTCACGTCATCGCCCATCGGGCCGGCCAATTTCGAGAGTGTCGATATGGGCGGACGCGATGTGATGGCCGTTATCAACGAGCTGTTCGATCCGACCATGAGCTGGAAGGACCTTGAATGGTTCATCAATGAATGGGGCGGTCCGTTCGCCGTGAAAGGCCTCAGCACCGCAGCGGATGCGCGCCGGGCGATTGATAGTGGGGCGAGCGCGGTCTGGGTGTCGAACCATGGCGGGCGGCAGATTGATACGTCCGTGCCGGTGATCGACCTGTTGCCTGAAATCCGCGAGGCGGTCGGGGCGAACGTGGAGATCATCGCCGATGGCGGCGTGCGGCGTGGCGCCCATGTGCTGAAGCTGCTGGCGCGCGGGGCCAATAGCGTGGCGCTGGGCCGGGCCTATCTCTATGGCCTGGCGGCAGGCGGCGAAGCCGGTGTGACGCGGGCACTCGACATACTCGCGGTGGACGTCAGGCGGGGCCTGTCCCTGCTGGGCGTGCCGAACGTGGCGGACCTGGACGGCACATTGCTGAGACTGTGCCGCCCCTGACGCGCGTTAGGTGAGGAAGCCGAGGTTTTTCTCGGTGAAGTTCGACAGGTTGGGCAAGGCCGCAGCGAGTTCGCCAGAGTCGAGCCCGAACCACGAGCCGAGTGTTGCCGCATATTGCTCGACCGAGACTTTGGGGATGAGGCGTCCGTGCGTCGAGGTGAACGTCGTGTCGTCGAGATTGGCCGCTGGAATATCACCATAGATCTGCTTGCCGGCGACAGAGCCCCCAGCGACGAAGTGGTGTCCGCCCCAGCCATGGTCGGTGCCGTCGCCATTGTCGATCGTGGTGCGGCCAAATTCGGACATGGTGAACAGGGTCACGTCGTTCCATTTGCCCAGATTGATCATTTCTGTACGGAAGGCTGCGATGGCTTCCGAGAGCTGGGTGTGCAGGGCTGGCAACTGGCCGGTCTGACCACTGTGCGTGTCAAAACCCCCGGCGAATACGTAAAACACCTGACGGTTCGTATCCAGATTGTCGCTGATGCTGATGGTGCGCGCCACGCTATAAAGCTGGGAGGCGATGCTGTTGCTGGACGGGAATGTTGCCGTCACACCCGGCTCGCCCTGGAGGGCCGCTTCATAGGCCTTGTTGTTGATCACGGCATTGCCCGACTGACGAATGTAGTCGCGCGCGTAGAGATTGTCTTCTGCGAAGCCGGCTTTCGCGACATAGTCGTCGAGGTAGCGGCGGGCTGCGTCATACTTGCTTTCGCCCCCGAGGATCCAGCTTTCTGAAACCAGATCGACCTTCTGTGCCCCATTGTATGAAGTTGTGAACTGGTTGGCTTCGGCGCCCGAGAGGAACACGTCGTTCGGGCCGGCGGAGACCATTGCATAGAGCGGGTTCATGGTGGAGTCGGACCGGATGGCGGCATCGGCGAATGCGCCGCCCCAGCCATATTGCGCCCCTTCCACACCAAGTGACATCCATGTGGACTGCTGGTCATTGTGCGAAAAGAGGCGGGGAGGGAGGCTGAAGGTTGCGTTTTGCAGATCAGCACGTGCCGTGGGTTGGATCAGCGGTCCGACATTGCCGACAATCGCCAGGTCACCCGCTTCAAACATGGTTTGCAGGCCCTGCAGCTGCGTTGGTAGTCCGAACTGCCGCGAGCCGAAGTTGGCCGCATTGGTCGGGTTGAGGGCCAGCAGGTTGCCGCGGTCACGGGAACCGCCAGATCCATAGGCGCCGAACAAGCCAGGCCGGGCATTGGCCAGCAGGTTGTAGGAGGCCTGATCGCGCGGGAGGACCGTGTCGGCGTGATCCATGCCGCCTTTGAGGAAGATGCAGACGAGTGCCTTGTAGCCCGTTGTATTGGCGGCAAAGGCCTTTCCACTGGTCAGAGTGCTGAGCACACCTGTGCCGCCGAGAAAGCTCGTTGCGGCTCCGGCCTTGAGGAAGTTGCGGCGATTCATTTTAGCCATTCTGGTTATCCCTGAATCTTGAGCTATCGCTGGATTGCGTAGGCTGACGAGGTGATCGTCATGAAGGCGGCAAGCTTGGCCCGCTTTTCGCGGTCAGCAGCGGCAGTAACCTGGATCGACGATACGGCTTCAACAATGTCAGCCTTGGCTTGATCCGTCAGTGTGTTGCCGGTGAGGAGGAGATCGAGATAGTCGACCAGCGCCTGCGCGTCGTCGGCAATGGCTATTTCCGGGCCATAGTCAGGTATGAAATTGTCATCCGGTCCGCTTGTGTCGAAGATGAACTTGGTCATGAAGTTCATGAAGCTGACCATGGAGCCCTGGTTCACGACCTGGAATTCCGGTGCGGTCAGCCCCTGCGCCCCTGTCTCGGTGCCCGGCGCCACGAATCCCGGCCGGTAGAAGTTGAAGACGGAAGGTGAGCGCATGGGCTGTTGGCCGAGGCCTGTCGATGGCGAGGACGTGTCGCCAAGAATGTTTTCGCGCGACGCATCTATATTGCGGATGTCAAAGGCCCGCGCCCAGTTGACGAATTTCAGGACCGGCTCGCGGATCTTGCCTTCGCTCTCATAGTCATTCGAGTCGTTGACGCTCGGGTCGAGCAGAATGGCTGCCATCGTGGCTTCGAGGTCGCCACGTTCGCCTGTGCCGAATACGCGGCCGTTCAGGGCGGTGAATCTGCCCGCGTCAAATACGTCGGCGACGCGTTTGACATATTCCGGGCTGGGCGAGCTGGCGGTGAAGCGCTGGATCAGCTGGCGCGAGACGAAGGGCGCGACGTTAGGATGCGCGAAAATGGTGTCGAGCGCAATCTTGACGCTCTCATCACCGCCTGTGTTCGCGGGAATGACCGTACCGAGGAAGCGCTTCTCTTCAGGCGAATGCATGTAATCGAACATGACGAGACGCTGGTGCTGAGCGCCCGCATTTTCCTGATAGAAATTGGGGCCGTCCCAGCTGAGGCCAGTAAAGACCTTTGCGAGCCCTTCGACATCGTCATTGGTGAAGGTTTCGACTTCCTTGCCATTGACGAGTTTGGGTGTTCCGTCCTGGTTCAGTTCGACGACACCGATGGTGAAGAGCTGCATGACTTCACGGGCATAGTTCTCGTCGGGCATGCGGCCCGTCACGGGATCGCCCTTTTCGTTGCGCCAGTATGTCAGGTAGCGTGACATGGCGCTTGAATAGGTCACTTCTTCGAGGAGGTCGCGGAAGTTGCCGAAAGCATTCTTCGATAGCACGTCCAGGTAATAGCCAACCTGTGGTGTTGCGCCATAGAAGCCATCATCCGAGATGACGAACAGTTGTGACAAGGCAAACAGCATGCGGGTGCGCAACTGATCATTGGCGCCGATCATGTTGTTCCAGAGCACGGCGCGGTGGGCGTAAACGTCGATGTTCTCGCCGCCAGCTGCGCGTGTGAGCAGGTCGTTCAGGTAAAGCGAAGCTGGCTTGTTGAACTCTGATTCAAGCCACTCTTCGGCATCTGTTCCGACCAGTGACTGAATACTGGAATAGTCTCCGCCGAACGTTGAGCGCCCGAGCCATTTCTGTGCCTCGACGTCGGAGTCGATCCGCGTGTCATATGGTCCGGTCGGCGTCTGGCCCGTGGTGGGCGGAGGAGGAGGCGATGGCGGTGGTGGAGGTGGCGGGGGTGGAGGAGAGCCCGGCGCGGTAGGCGTATCAATGCCACCGCCCGTGCCGCCATCACTTCCGCCGCCGCCGCCACAGCCTGCGATCATGCTGACCAAGACAAGGCTTGCAGCGACAGTCTGCACATATTTGCGCGACGTCTGTTTCATTGGAAATCCCTCTACACTTGCTCAACGTGTATTACGGCTTCTCCGGAATTCGTGAACTGAAGGATTGGTTAGAATCCGCTGTCACCATTGGGCTTTCGTGACATTCTGTCCATGCCCGGAGTTGAACTGGTCGGCTCATTGCCTCATCCCGGGCAAGAAGCGCAATAGTTAATGTCATCAAAATTTGAGGAATATCAGGGCGGGACAAAAGAAGGCTCGAAATTGTTACTGCATTGACTGCAGCAGCCATTGGGATTCGCGCGCGGGTGTGCAACCCGGGGAACAAAAACATTAACTATTGTCTGGGTTGATATTAAAGCAGTCTTGCGCGGATTTAGGGCTATTTTTTGCGCTTGGGAGCGGCTTTCGAAGCCTTCACTTTTTCGGCTTTTCGCTGGTTTTTGCGCTCCCGCTTGAAGGCGTCGGCCTTGCCGGAGGCGACCCACCAGAAAATGCGCCAGGCCTCGCCAAGCGTCATATGGGGAGCGGGCGCAATGGTGCCGACCTTCTCCTTGGCGGCAACACGGGGCGGTTTGCGCTTGCGCGAGCGGCGCTTGCCGACGGGTTCCGCAGGTTCAGGCGGGGAGGCAATTATTTCGACTTCTTCCGCATCCGTATATTCGATTTGCGCAGGAGCGTCGCTCTTCTCGAAACCGGGTTCGAGATTGTGCAGGAGGTGTTCATCGGAGAAGTCGATGGCCAGCTCGACCCATAGGGGCAGGTGGTCCGACATCTGCCAGGTCAGCCAGCGCTTGGAATAATAGTCCTTGTCCTTGGCGCGATCCTTTGGCGTGCCATCCGAATTCAGATCGCGGTGGCGCGTGGGCAGGACTGGCGCGTAATGGTCGTAGTGCTCAGGCGTGAACAGGGTCTTGGTGAAATTGAATACGCCGGCTGACAGGAACGTGACTTCATCCTTGCGCGTGCGGAAGGCGATCTGGTCGTAGTATTTCGTGCCGAGCACATTGGACGGGAAGAGGTCTGGCGGCAGCTGGAAGCCAGCCTTGGTCAGCGCCTGCATCGTTTCGTCGACAGTGTTCTTGATGTTGAAGTCGCCCAGAAGAATGAAGTTCTCATTCTCGCGCTCAGCGCGCCCTGCCATTTCCTTGGCGATATATTCGATTTCCTTGACGCGGCGCTGATAGCCGTCGCTGTTCTTGCTGTCATCGCCGAAATAGATGTGCACGGTACAGAGGGAAAACTTGAACCAGCCAGCCTGGAACGAGACCATGAACGGCGTGCGCGCAAACTGTTGCTCATCCGGCAGCAGGGCATGCTTGGGCAGCACGATTTCGCCGGCGATGTTGCGAAAGCGGACCTTGTTCTTGTCATAGACAAAAGCCATCCGCTCGCGATTGCCGGACGGGCCAACGGTAACGTCAGTGGCGATGAAGTCCCAGCCGGGTCCCATGAGACGGATGACGTCTTTCAGGGGGCCGAGGTCTTCGTTCACTTCCTGAATGGCGCAGATGTCAAAGGCCGACAGGATTTCGGCAATGTAGAACAGGCTTTCGCGGCGGCGAGGACCATGGCGGAACTTGTTGTTGTCGAAGTCGCGCAGGTTCCACGTGCCGATGATGATCGAGGCATCCTTGGTCTTGCGGGGGACGCCATCGGGCAGGGCAGACTTCAGTCGCGCACGCAGGTCAAGCAGACGCCGGGCTGTCCAGTCGCGCTCGGAGGGCGAGAACAGGCGTGTGTCCCGAAGGTCGGTATACCAGGCCATGCCCCGTCAACTCCGCATTCTGCGATGGTTAGCATCTCGGCAAGTTTGGTTACCGGAAGGTTAAACCGAGACGACGCGGCCAGGATTCATGATGCCGAGGGGGTCGATGGCGCGTTTGATGGCGCGCATGGTTTCTGTCGCGGCGGGGGGGCGCAAGTTGGCCAGTTCGTCGCGCTTCAGGCGGCCGACGCCGTGTTCGGCGCTGATCGAGCCATCATGAGCCATGGTCTGATCATAGATGATGCGGGTCACGGCAGGCGAATGCCCCTTGAGGATGGGAGCATTGGCGCCTGCCGGTTCACAGACTGAATAGTGCAGGTTGCCGTCGCCGACATGGCCGAAAATGACGAACTCGGCGCTAGGCACGACTTCAAGCACGGCGGCATTACAGCTTTCGATGAAGGCGGGGATGCGGCTGACAGGCACGGCGATGTCTTGGTTGATGGACGTGCCATAGGCGCGCTTGGACAGCGGGATCGTCTCGCGGATGTGCCAGAAGCTCTGCGCCTGCGCCTTGCTGGCGGCAACGACGCCGTCCTTGACGAGGCCTTGTTCAAAGGCGGCTTCGAGCGCCTTTTCAAGCGTGGAACGGGCATGGGCTTCATCGACCATCGAGACTTCCATCAGCACGCGCCATGGCAGCCCGGATGGCAGCGGATCGCGCGTGCCTGGCACGTCTTCCAGCACCATGTCGATGGCTCCGGACGGGATGATTTCGAAACTGGTGACAGTATCGCCCGCATGCTGCCGCACGAGGGCGAGCAGGGCGACGACGTCCTGCGTGCTGTCACAGCAGACCCAGGCGCTGGCGCGCTGGACCTGCGGGAAAAGCTTGAGCGTCGCTGCGGTGATCAGGCCGAGCGTGCCTTCGGCGCCCGCGAAGAGGTGTTTCAGGTCGTACCCCGTATTGTTCTTGCGAAGGCCTGACAGGCCGTCCCAGATCTCGCCGGAGGGCAGGACCACTTCGAGGCCAAGGATCAGGTCGCGCATCATGCCGTAGCGCAGCACGGCGACACCGCCTGCATTGGTGGAAATCAGGCCGCCGATCGTGGCTGTGCCTTCGGAACCAAGGGAGAGCGGGAAAAGACGGCCTGCCTCTTCTGCAGCCGCCTGAGCGGTCACAAGCGGCGCGCCTGCCTCGATGACGAGGGAATTGTTGAACTGGTCCACACTGCGCACGGCATGCATGCGCGTCATCGAGACGACGATTTCGCCATGCGGTGTGCCGGCATCAACGAGGCCTGTATTGCCGCCCTGCGGCGTGAGGGCGACGTGGTGGGCAGCGCAGAGTTTCACCAGCGCTGCAGCTTCCTGGGTGCTGGCGGGGCGGGCCAGGAAAGGTGTTTCGCCCTGATAGGCGCCGCGCCACGGCGTTGCGACCTTGTCGAGCTGTTCGGGATCTTCGCTCCAGCCCTTCGGGCCGAGCAGGTCCTTGGCGGCGGCGAGGAATGCGGCGGGTGGTTTGGTCATGATGTGTGTTTTCGCATTTCTTCGGCGATGGCGATACCGTCTTCGCGTGGTGACAGGCTTGCGATCACACCGGCCCGCGCCTCTGCAGGCTTGTTTTGGCCGAGTTTGGTGATGCCCTCGAAGCGCTCGGGCACGAGGGTGAAAGCACGGATGCCGCGCAGCATGGCTTCGAAGCGGCCGGGCGTCATCTTATCGCGCGTCCATTCGGGCTTGGGTGAGAGTGTGGCCTCGTGGAGGCTGGACAGGTCGTCGAGGACCTGCGTTGCCCCGACATCATCCATAAGTGCTACCGGGCCTTCGGCCTCGACGGACAGGTAATTCCAAGTCGGCACTTGATCGTCCATGCCATACCAATCTGGCGAGATATAGGCGTCGTGGCCTGTGAACACGATCAGGGCGCGACTGCCGGACTGGAGCGCGGCGGTGACAGCATTGTTGGCAGAGAGATGAAAGCGCAGGGCGACCTTGTCGTCTGTCTCGTCAATAAGGATGGGGGCATGGGCCGCCATGACGCGGCCATCCTGCGTAGCGCAGACAAGGGCGAACGAATGGACGCGGGCGCGGGTGACCAGCGTTGCAGTGTCCGTTTCAAGGAAGGGGCGGGCCGGGTGCATGGCTTATGCCTTAGCAGGAGGAAGGTAGACGTACGAGAGGATCAGTCGCGATGGGCGGCGCGGGCGAGGCGGTCATTGATGGCTTCGCCGAGGCCGGTTCGCGGAATGGGGGCGACGGCAATGCGCTCATAGCGCAGGTCGAAAGCGCGCAGCATGGCGAACAGGTTGGCGGCGGCTTCGGCCAGGTTGCCTGTGGGCGAAAGATTGCCTTCCAGCGGGCAATGGTCGCCAAAGCCGAGATAGCCTTCTCCGGACATGGGTGTCGCTGCATCAAGGCGCAGCGTGGCGCGGGGCGCATAGTGGCTTTTCAGCTGGCCGGGGGCCGTGATGCCAGAGGCGTCCCCGGGGCGCGCAAGCGTGAGTCCGAGGGCCGTTTCGATCTCGGCGGTTTCGAGGGCGCCGGCACGGAGCAGTATGGGCGTCTCGCCGGTGAAGGCGACAATGGTGGATTCGATACCGCGCGCGCAGGGGCCGCCGTCGAGAATGTAGGCGACCTTGCCGGCGAGATCGCTGCGGACATGTTCCGGCGTGGTCGGGCTGACATGGCCGGAGCGGTTTGCGGACGGTGCAACGAGCGGCCCGCCGAACGCATCGAGCAGGGCCTGCGCAACCGGATGGGCCGGGCGGCGCAGGGCAATTGTGTCGAGGCCGGAGCGGGCGAGGTCGCAGGTCTGGCCGGTTGCGGCGACAGGCAGCACCATGGTGAGGGGCCCGGGCCAGAAAGCCTCCGCCGCCTTGCGGGCGAGGGGCGTGAACACGGCTTCGCGTTCGGCCATGGCCTGTGAGGCGACATGGGCGATCAGCGGGTTGAAGCGCGGGCGGCCCTTGGCCTCGTAGAGTCCGGCGACGGCGTCAGGGTTGGCCGCATCGCACGCGAGACCATACACGGTCTCGGTCGGCATGGCGACGAGGCCGCCAACGCGCAGGACATCTGCGGCACGGGCCAGCACGTCTGGCGTCGGGGTTACGATCTTCGCGGTCATGGGCGCGGCCATAGCATTGCGGTGCGAGCGGCGGAACCTATTTGCGCGTTGCCTGCCCGGTCACGGTCACCGTGACCGCATCCTTCACCCATTGGGCGTTCGGATCGGACGTCTGGCCGAGATCGAGTTCCTTGCGGTCGAATGTCGCTTCGCCATTCAGCGTGGCCACATCGCCGTTGATATCCAGCGTGAAGGCGAGCGGCGTGCTGACGCTGCGCTGTTTCAGCTGCAATGTGGCGGTCGCCGTATAGCCCGTATCGGTTTTGGCGAAGTCTGACAGGCGGACTGTGGCGGAGGGATGGTTCTTGACGTCAAACCATTCCGGGGCGCGCAGGCTGTCATTATAGAGCTTCTTGGGCGTAGCTGCCGTTCCTGTCGGGACCGTGACGAGGACGGCGGACTTTGCGAGATCGTCTGGATAGAAAGCCACATCGGCTGACCAGTCCTTGAACGTGCCGGTGAAGTCGTTGCCTTCATGGACACCCGAGAAACTGATTTCGGAGGCGTCATAGTCGACGACCCAGTTGGGCGCGATCGCGGCAGGGGCAGCGGCTTGCGTTTCACCTTCTGAAGCGGGCGGTACTGGGACAGTGGCATTGCCTGTGGACCGGCTGATCAGGGGCGCGGCGGCGATCAGCGCGAACAGGAGCGCCGAGCCACCGAAGGCGACAAGGAAGCCGCGGGCAGGCGGTTGCGGCGGCGCGGTGCTGCCGAACAGGCCGGGGATCATACGCTTGAGAACGCCTTCCTCGCCGGCGAACTCGTGCTTGATCGCGCCGGCCACGTGCAGGACCAGCAGGCCGATGATGACCCAGGCACCCTTGGAGTGAAGGGTTCCGAGTATGGCGTGGACGATATCGTTGCCACGCAGGCCATCCAGGAAGGGCAGGTTAGGCCAGCTAATCGCACCGAACAGGACCGTCGGGACCCGGAATTCCGAGGTCGAGACGAGGGCCCAGCCGAGCAGGGGCATGGCGATCATCAGGATATAGAGGCCCATGTGGACCCAGTGAGACGCTTTCTTTTCAAGCGGTTTCATGTCCGCAGGCAGCGGTGGTGGTGGATTCATCAGGCGCCACAGCACACGCGCGACCGAGAGGATCAGGATCGAGATGCCGATCGACTTGTGCAGTTGGTAGCGGGATTCATTGTCATCCATGTTCCAGCCGAGCCAGATCATGAAGAGGATGAGGATCGCGATTGCCCAGTGAAGGGCAATCGCGACGGCTGTGTAGCGTGATGTATTGGTAGCGGACATGAAGTCAGGTGGTCCCTTATTCGGCCGGGGCGCCGACTTCGGCGAACTCGGCTTCAATCACGATTTCGACTTCGTCGCCGACAAAGCCTGCACCGACTGTCTGGCCGAACTCGGACCGTGTCAGCGTGCCTGTGGCAGAGAAGCCGATATGGTCTTCTTCAGGGGCCCACGGGAAGTTTGCGACGCCATTGTATTTCACGTCGAGCTTTACAGGCTTTGTCACGCCAAGGAACGTCAGGTCGCCCGTCACTGTGCCGGTGTCTGGGCCGGTCGTGGTAATGCCGGTCGATGTGAACGTGATTTGCGGGAACGCGCCGGCATTGAAATAGTCAGCGCTCTGGCTGATTTCTTCGTCGAACGAGTTGTAGGGGCTGTCGGGGTGACCGGCCTTGAAGTCGCCTGGGTAATCGGTTTCGACAGATGTCGGGTCGATCGTGGCTGTCAGGGACGTGGCCGACGCGTCATCCGGATTGAATTGGAGCGTGGCATCGAACTTCGTGAAACGGGCCGTGTAGTTTGACAGGCCGAAGTGCTTCACGCGCCATGTCAGCGAGGCGTGGTTCGGGTCAAGCTTGTAGGTGGCGGTTTTGCCGTATTTGACTTCAACAGCGGGGGCCTCGGCCGGGGCAGCGGTTTGCGTGGCTTCGACAGGGGCCGCAGCGGTCTCGGCTGGGGCAGAGTCTGCAGCAGGGCCGCTGCATGCAACAAGTGCGATGGCGGAAACGGAAGCGAGGAAGAGGCGCATTGGGGAAACTCCTTAAGGGCAGATGATAATGGTGTGGCAGATTGAGGTCTGCACTTGGACCTTGGCCGTAGGCGCGGTAACTGCTTATCCCGAATAACATCTATTCACAATCCGGAGTGCCCCCCACCATGGCCTATGATGCGCCGCTCGACGAAATGGCTTTCACCCTTGAAGCTGTAGCTGGTTTGAAGCGCCTTGAAGGCCTTGCCGGTCTCGAATCCTACGATCCTGATCTTGTAGGGCCGATCCTTGAAGAGGCGGCCAAGCTGGCGCGGGACGTGCTGGCCCCGCTGAATCAGACAGGCGATTCGCAGGGCGCGACGCTGACCGAAGATGGCGTGAAGGCCGCGCCGGGCTTTGCCGAGGCCTATGCCGCCTTCCGCGATGGCGGCTGGATGGGGCTGACCGCGCCCGAGGAATGGGGCGGCCAGGGCCTGCCCAAGGCCTTGTCGCTGGCGGTGATGGAAATGTTCCACGGGGCGAACATGGCGTTTGGCCTGTGCCCGCTGCTGAGCTTTGGCGCCATTGAGGCGCTGCTGGCGCATGGGACGGATGAGCTGAAAGCGGCCTATTTGCCGAATCTGGTGTCCGGCACGTGGACCGGCACGATGAACCTGACCGAGCCGCAGGCAGGCAGCGATGTCGGCGCGCTGAAGACGAAAGCCGTGCCGCAGGAAGATGGCAGCTACGCCATCAGCGGGCAGAAAATCTATATCACCTGGGGTGACCATGACGTTGCCGAAAACATCGTTCATCTTGTGCTGGCGCGCCTGCCAGATGCGCCGGCGGGATCACGCGGCGTGTCATTGTTCCTCGTGCCGAAATTCCTGCTGAAGGATGACGGCACGCCGGGGACGCGCAATGGCGTGCAATGTATCGGTCTCGAGAAGAAGATGGGTATCCACGCCTCGCCGACCTGCGTCATGGAATATGAGAACGCGACCGGCTGGCTGATTGGCCAGGAGAACAAGGGTCTCGCGTGCATGTTCACGATGATGAATGCGGCGCGCCTGAATGTCGGCCTGCAGGGCGTGGCGGTGGGCGAAGCGGCCTACCAGACGGCCTTCGCGTACGCGCAGGAGCGCAAGCAGGGCATGATCAAGGGCGTCGATGGCCCGGTGCCGATCCTGCACCATGCCGATGTGCGGCGCACCCTGACAACGATGCGGGCGCGCGTCGCGGCGGCGCGGGCGATCTGCTATGCCTGCGCTGTGGCGGCCGACCTTGCCGAGTCCGCGCCGGACGCGGAAACGCGTCAGGCCGCCAAGCTGCGCGAAGACCTGCTGACCCCGATTGCCAAGGCCTGGTCGAGTGACATGGGCGTCGAAGTGGCGAGCATGGGCGTGCAGGTGCATGGCGGCATGGGCTTCATGAACGAGACGCTGGCGGCGCAGCTGTATCGCGATGCGCGGATTGCGCCGATCTATGAGGGCACGAACGGAATCCAGGCGATTGACCTTGTCGGCCGCAAGCTGAGCGGCACGAATGGCGAGTCGATGCGCGTGATGCTGGGCGAGGTTGAGGCCTCTGCGGCAGCGGCGCGGGCCACGAATGACCCGCAGCTGGTGCAAATTGCCGATCGGTTGAAGGCTGGCGCCGACGCGCTTCGTACGGCCAGCGACTGGATACTGGAGCAGATGAAAAGCCGCGACCAGGACAAGGCGCTTGCCGGTGCGACGGCTTACCTTGAACTTGCGGGCGATGTGATCGGCGGGCACTTCCTGACCAAGGCGGCCGTGGCCGCGCGCAGCAGCGACGGCGCGGCGCGGGCGCGTCGGTTGGCACTGGCGGGCTTCTTCGCCGAGACGGCGCTGGCAGCGGCGCCGGGCAAGGTGGCCAGTATTACCGAGGGCGGTAGCCGGTTCCTTGAGAATAGCGAAGCGCTGTTTGGGATAGCCTGACCGCTTGCTGGCAGGCAGGCGGCCCGGTAAGAGGGGCACTGACCCCTCAGAAAGCAGAGAGCTGCGGCCATGGCGTGGACCAAGACATATTCCGGCAGTGAGCCGATGCGCGTCAACAAGTGGCTGGCGACCGAGGGCGTATGCTCGCGGCGCGAGGCTGATGCGCTGATCGAGAAGGGGCTCGTCAAGATCAATGGCGAAGTGCTGACCGAGGCTGGCTACAAGATCGAGGACGGGCAAACGCTGAGCCTGACCGAGAAGGCGGCACGGCGACTTGATAACCAGCTGTCGCTGATGTTCCACAAGCCGATCGGCATTGTGTCAGGCACGCCGGAGCCAGGTGAGATTCCGGCCGTGCGACTGATCAATGAGCAAAGCCTGTCGGGCCGGGCGCATGCCATTCCGGGGCGCAATAACAAGCTGGCGCCCCTTGGGCGGCTGGACAAGGATTCTCGCGGCCTGCTGATCATGTCCGAAGACGGTGTGCTGGCCAAGGCGCTGATCGGACCGGAAAGCCAGCTGGAGAAGGAATACCACGTCAAGGTGCGCGGCGATGTGACGGAGGACAAGCTGAAGCTTCTGCGTCACGGACTGGAGCTGGACGGACGCCAGTTGCGGCCTGCTTCGGTGACGGTGATCAAGGGCAATGAGCTGAAATTCCTGCTGCGCGAGGGCCGCAACCGGCAGATCCGGCGTATGTGCGACCTGGTGGACCTGCGCGTGCTGGACCTGATGCGGGTGCGCATCGGGCCGCTGTCGCTGGCCGGCCTGCCGGAGGGCAAGTGGCGGCCTATCAGCGCGCGGGAACGCGACGAACTGCTGCGCTGGGAAGCGAAGGGCTTTTCGGCCGAGCCGACGGCGCCCGTGATTGCCGAACCCGTGCGGCGCCCCGCGCCAGCTGGCAAACGGCCACCCGCCGGGGGCAAACGTCCGCCCGCCGCTGGCAAGAAGCCGTTGGGCAAGCCGCGCAGCGATGCACCGCCATCGTCCAAGCCGAAGCCCAATGAGCCGAAGTTCAAACGCACCAAGCTCAATCCGCGTAAGCGTACGCCGATCAAGTGAGAGACCTGATCGTCGTCATGGGTGTGGCGGGGAGTGGCAAGAGCACGGTCGCTGCAGGGTTGGCAGAGGCGGCAGGCTGGCCGTTTGTCGAAGCGGACAATTTCCATCCCTCAGGGAACCGGGCGAAAATGGCGGCTGGCACGCCCCTTTCGGATGTTGATCGTGCGGAATGGATCGGCGCGACTACGGCGCATGTGGCCCGCATACCAAATGACCGCGTCGTGCTGGCCTGCTCCGCTCTAACGGCGTTTGTTCAGGAGCGCCTAATCAGCGATAGCGGGCGGCATTGCCGCTTTGTGTGGCTGGACGTGCCCGAGGCTGATTTGCGGGCGCGCATGGCGGCGCGGGCGGGGCATTTCATGCCCGTGAGCCTGCTGGAGAGCCAGCTTGCGGCGCTGGATGTGCCGTCAGGCGCAGTGCGAATGGATGCCACGCGACCTGTGGGCGAGCTGGTTCAGATACTGCAGGCGGCCTTGCCGGCGGCTGACCCAGCGTGATGGCTCGACGCGTGGCAGGCATTGCATATGCTGAGCCATGGACGGATTTCAGACAAAAACCCCGAAGCGCCCCAATCTCGACTATCCACATGGTGACGTGCGGCCCGAGCTGGCTGAAGCGATTCAGGTGGCGCCAGGGATCGAATGGGTCAGCATGCCGCTGCCCTTTTCGCTCAAGTTCATCAATCTCTGGCTCATCGATGATGGCGACAGCTGGACGATTGTCGACACGGGCATGCCGCTGAAGGAAACGCGCAGTGCCTGGAAGGCCCTGCTTGATACGCGGGTGACGCCGGAAAAGCCGCTGAAGCGTGTGATGGTCACCCACATGCACCCGGATCATGTCGGGTGCGCAGGCTGGCTCTGCTATAAATACGGCGCTGAGCTGTGGATGAGCCGGCTGGAATATACGACCTGCCGCATGCTGGTGTCGGACACAGGACGCGAGGCGCCTCAGGCAGGGATCGACTTCTACCGGCGCGCGGGCTGGAACGATGCCCAGATCGACAATTACAAGGAGCGGTTCGGCGGCTTTGGGAGAGGTGTCAGCCAGATGCCAGACTCTTTCCGCAGACTGGCGGACGGCGACACGCTGCAGATGGCTGGCGAGACATGGCAGGTGGTCATGGGGAATGGTCACTCGCCCGAGCATTCTTGTCTCTATTGCCCGGCACTCAACGTGGTGATCTCGGGCGACCAGTTGCTGCCGCGGATTTCATCGAATGTGTCAGTCCACCCAACAGAGCCGGAAGCCGATCCGCTGCTCGACTGGATGATGAGCTGCGAGAAGCTGCTGGCGCACCTGCCTGAGGATGTGCTCGTGCTGCCAGCCCACAATGAACCCTTCCGGGGTGCACATGCCCGGCTGCGACACCTGATTGATGGCCATGAGACGGCGCTGTCGCGTCTCAAGGGGAGGATGCAGAAGGGTCCGCTGACCGTAATGGATACGTTCACGAGCCTGTTCGGGCGAGCCATCAAGACGGATGAGGTCGGCATGGCATCAGGCGAGGCGATTGCGCACCTGAACTGCATGATTCATCGCGGGGAAGTTATCCGGATAGCGGGCGAAGACGGCGTGGATCGCTACGCCCTGGCCTGATCTCTGTTGCTGAGACACTTGTCATGACGGGCATTTTGCAGTGCGGGGACAGTTTACACCTTCGCAATGGAAGACGGTTTCGTCTAAGACATTTCCTGACAAGAGACAGATCAGGTGAGGCCTCAATGGCAGACGACGGCGAAAAGGCCCACTCCGTGGATGAGGACGCATCGCTGACATTCGGTCAGAAGGTTAAGCGGGAACTCCACGAATGGGCGGTCACGCTCGCAGTCTTCATCCCGATCTTCATGATTTTCTCCGGCCTGCTGTACGAACAGCGGGTCATTCCCTCCGAAAGCATGGTGCCATCGCTGCAGGTCAGTGACCGTGTCGCCGTGTCGAAGTTTGCTTACGGCTATGATCGTTATTCGTTGCCGTTCAGCCTGGGCCGTTACCTGCCCATTCCCGAGGGGCGGATATTTGCCCGCACACCGAAGCGCGGCGATGTCGTGGTGTTTGAACACCCGCATACCGCTCGCGTGATGATCAAGCGCGTGATCGGCCTGCCGGGCGACCGAATCCAGATGATCGGGGAGGCCCTTTATATCAACGGTGAGCCCATTGAGGCCGAGTTTCTGCGTACCTTGCGATATGTGCCGCATGGCCGCAGCCGTGCCGTTACCGCTTATGAGTGGCGCGAGACAGCTGAGAACGGCAAGTCGTGGCTGACCCATCGCCAGGAAAAAGGCGACCGGGGAGACAATACGGTCCTGTTCGTGGTCCCTGCGGGGCACCTTTTCCTGATGGGCGACAATCGCGATAATTCGCTCGATAGCCGGTTCCTGTCGGGGCATTGCCCGCCGATTGACGGCGTAGTGGACCGTGTGGGTTGCCCGCTGAGTGTCGAATCTTCGCAGGCATCTGTCGGATTCGTGCCGATGGACCATTTGGTTGGCCGGGCTGAAACCGTCATCATGTCGCTTTATCGCTGCAAGTTCGAAGACGACGAGCCTTGCAAGAAACGCGTTTGGCGCGGGCTGTAGGCACGCATTCATCAACAGTTTGCCGCCGAGGCCGGGCGATTGACGCCTTGCCGCACGCCGCCAACACCGCTAGTGGCAATTCCTAGACCGGGCTCGCGGGGCCCAGAGCAGGTTTGAAGACAGGCTGATTGGCGATGCCAGATACGACATCGACGGAATCCCGGCGCGGCCCGATCGTGGTCTCGCGCCATGGCCGTCCTCAGCTTGATCGGACAGCAGGTCCGCGCCTTGGCTGGCGCGATTACAAGGACTGGTGGGCCCGCTATGAGGAAAGCCCGCTACGCGACGACCAGATTGCGCCGACTGTCCTGAAAGACCTGGTTGCCGATTCGACGCTGGTTTTTGCCTCAGCGCGCATCCGTGCGCAGCAGACAGCCGAGCGTGCGGCGCCGCATATGGCGGCTATTCATGACCCGGTTTTTAACGAGGCGCCGTTGCCACCGCCACGCATGGTTGGCGTAAAATACCTCCCCAAGACGTGGAATATTCTCGCGCGTGCCGCATGGCTGAGCGGACATGCCCTCGACGGCGAGAGTGTTTCGGAGGCGCGTGTGCGTGCTGCTGCTGCTGCCTCGAAACTCCATGCTGCATCCGAGGGGCACAAGGTCTACCTTGCTGCACATGGTTGGTTTAACCGCATGCTGCGCCCGGAGCTGAAAAAGCTCGGCTGGCGCTGCGTACACGATGGCGGCGACAGTTACTGGAGCCACCGCGTCTACGAATACCACGGCAAGTAACCGCGAAGGTGGTTGTGGACGCCATGTGTGCGCTCTAGAGTCGCCGGAAAATGACCAACGGGCAGAACACCATGGCTGACGCAAAAGAAAAATCCGTCGACAAGATGAGCTTCGAGGAAGCGCTCTCCGAGCTGGAAGGCATCGTCAAGCAGCTTGAGGCCGGCGAAGTCGAGCTGGAAAAATCTATCGCAATCTATGAACGCGGCGCTGCGCTGAAGGCGCATTGCGAGTCGCGGCTCAAGTCGGCCGAGCTGAAAGTTGAGCAGATCGTGCAGGGCGCAGGCGGCGTGACGACCGAGCCTGCAAGCTTTGACTAGGGCCGATGCACCAATGGGGGACGAGGCTGACTTCGAACTGCGCTTGAAGGAGGTTGCCGACAAGGTCACCGTGGCGCTCGACCAGCTGATCCCGCCTGCCAGCGGACCTGAAGCCGACCTGATGCGCGCCATGCGCCATGCCGCCCTCGCCAATGGCAAGCGCATGCGGCCGTTCTTCCTCCTGGAAGCCGGTGCCATGTTCGAGGCGCCGGAAAAGACCCTCCTGCGCACCGCAGCCGCGCTTGAATGCATCCATACCTATTCGCTGGTTCATGATGACCTGCCCTGCATGGACAATGACGATTTCCGGCGGGGGCAGCCGACTGTCCACAAGGCGTTCAACGAGGCGACGGCCGTGCTCGCGGGCGACGGCTTGCTGACACTTGCTTTCAAGATACTTGCGTCGAGCGAAACGCATGACGATCCCGCCGTTCGCGTGATGCTGATCGAGCGTCTGGCCGATGCCGCGGGCGCACGGGGCATGGTCGGCGGTCAGATGATCGACATGCTGGAAGAAGATAGCCCCCGAGATCTCAACACGATTACACGCATGCAGCGGCTTAAAACGGGCGCGCTTATCTCATATGCCACGGAAGCGGCGGGCATTATCGGGCGGGCGCGCGAACTGGAGCGAAACGCCCTCGCCGGTTTCTCGAATGATCTTGGCCTTGCCTACCAGATCGCCGATGATCTGCTTGATGCGACAGGCGATGAGACCGAAGTGGGAAAGCCGCTTCGGACCGATGAAATTGCCGGAAAAGCGAACTTTGTGACCCTTCTGGGGGTGGATGGCGCCCGGCAGCGTGTGCGGCTACTCGCCGCTCAAGCCAAGGAACACCTCGCAATATTCCGCAATAAGGCCGATATTCTGCTGCAATCCGTTGATTTTGTACTGGATAGGACACGTTAAACAACGCGTGTAATAGTATAAGCACTTACAACATGTCTTAAGACAGACAGCGATTATTCAAGGGTCCAGAGAAAGATGACCGAACTCAGCCCAAACCGGCTTCTCGATGCGATCAATTCGCCCGACGACCTGAAAGGCCGGTCGCGGGCGGAACTGAAACAGATTGCGCAAGAGGTCCGCGAGGAAGTCATTGATGTTGTCTCGGTGACCGGTGGGCACCTTGGATCTGGCCTCGGCGTCGTTGAACTCACCGTGGCGATCCATGCCGTGTTTGATGCGCCCGATGACAAGCTGATCTTCGATGTTGGCCACCAGTGTTACCCGCACAAGATCCTGACAGGGCGACGCGACAGCATGCGTACCCTGCGCCAGGGCGGGGGCTTGTCCGGCTTCACCAAGCGCGACGAGAGCGAGTATGACCCGTTTGGCGCGGCGCATGCTTCGACGTCGATTTCCGCTGGTTTCGGTTTTGCCAAGGCGCGCGACCTGCAAGGCAAGGACAATGACGTCATCTGCGTGATCGGAGATGGCGCCATGACGGCGGGCATGGCCTATGAAGCCATGAACAATGCGGGCGCTGACAAGTCGCGCCTGATCGTGATCCTCAACGATAATGACATGTCGATTGCCCCGCCGGTTGGCGCGATGAGCAATTACTTGTCGAAGCTCGTGTCTTCGCGCCCATATCGCGGCCTGCGCCGGATTGCCAAGAAGGTGGTGAGCCCGATGGGGCTGGAATCGCCCGCCCGACGCGCCGAAGAATACCTGCGCGGCTTTGCCATGGGCGGGACGCTGTTCGAGGAACTCGGCTTCTATTACATCGGCCCGATCGACGGGCATGACCTCGATACGCTTATCCCGATCCTCGAGAACGTGAAGGCGATGCGCGAGGGACCGATCCTGATCCATGCGGTGACGCAAAAGGGGAAGGGTTATACCCACGCCGAGAAATCAGCTGACAAGTATCATGGCGTATCCAAGTTTTCGGTCATTACAGGCGAACAGGCCAAGGCCAAGCCCAAGGCGCCAGCCTATCAGAAAGTGTTCGGCCAGACGCTGACCAAGCTGGCCGAGAGCGATCCGAAGATCTGCACGATCACGGCGGCGATGCCTTCCGGCACGAGTACGGATATTTTCGAGAAGTCGTTTCCGGAGCGCAGCTTTGACGTTGGCATCGCGGAGCAGCATGCGGTGACGTTTGCCGCTGGCCTCGCAGCGGATGGTATGCGTCCGTTCTGCGCGATCTATTCGACTTTCCTGCAGCGCGGCTATGACCAGGTTGTCCACGATGTGGCGATCCAGCGCCTGCCGGTCCGTTTTGCGATTGACCGCGCTGGCCTTGTCGGCGCTGACGGCCCGACACATGCGGGCAGCTTCGACATTGGCTTCATGGGCGCGCTTCCGGGCATGGTTTGCATGGCCGCGGCCGATGAGGCCGAGCTGGCACGCATGGTGCTGACAGCGACGCAGATTGACGACCGGCCGAGCGCCTTCCGCTATCCACGCGGAGAGGGCACCGGCGTCGCCATACCTGATGTGTTGCTGCCGCTGGAAATCGGCAAGGGCCGTGTGCTGCGTGAGGGCACCACGATTGCGCTGCTATCTTACGGCACACGCCTGCAGGAAGCGCTGAAAGCGGCCGAGATGCTTTCGGCTCAAGGCCTTTCCGTGACGGTTGCTGACGCCCGCTTTGCGAAGCCGCTCGACGCTGACCTGGTGGAGCGGCTCGCGAAGAACCATGAAGTGCTGATCACGCTCGAAGAGGGCGCGACAGGCGGATTTGGCAGCTTTGTTCTTGAGCACCTGGCGCGAGTTGGTGCGCTTGATCGCGGCTTGCGCATACGCCCGATGACGCTGCCGGACGAGTTTCAGAACCATGATACGCCAGACGCCATGTATGAGGCAGCCGGCCTGACTGCGCGCCATATTGCAGCGCGTGCCATCGAGGCGCTCGGGCGCGGCGACATCGCGGAGATCGACCGTCTGGCCCGTGCTTAGCAGACATGACGGAAATGCAATTTGTTTGGCGAGTCTAACCCGGAGTAGGGTGAGCGCATGACCCCCAAACTGATTCATCTTCGCGCACTTGTTGTTGCTGTCTTCCTGGCAGGATGTGCCTCGGCACCTCCCGCTGACATGGGGCCCGCCTTTGATGTGGCTATGTCGGAAGCGAAGTCGGACGCAAATCCCTATGAGGCGGACAAGACGCTGACGGCCCTTCTGGACCGTAGCGATCTCTCGACCGATCAGCGCGCTCGTGCGCTTTATGCGCGCGGCAGCCTGCGCCGTCAGGCGAGCGACGACCGGCCCGGAGCGGTGAAGGATTTCGAGGCCATGCTGAAGCTGGCACCGGACCATCCGCTTGTGCCGAATGCCAAAGAGGAACTGGCGTTTGCAAAAGCTGATGTCGAGACGGTCGAGACCGGGCTGAAGCGCATGCTGACTCTGTCCCAGTGGTTCGACAGCAAATGGGTGCTCGGCGAGCATGACGAGGCTGCCAAGCGCTATCGCAAGTCGGGCCTCAGCCCGAACGAAGTGCAGGTCGGCAAGCTGAGGGCGGCCGGGTATCTTTGCGAGAGCGAAGCAGGCGAGGCGCCAGTCTATACCGTGGGCGATACGCGTGAGGACCTCGAAAACCTTCATTGGTGTGGTAGCGCAGCGCCTGAAAAACCGGCGCAATCGTAAGAAACACACTTTCTCCACAATGCCGCCCTGTCTCCGCTCGGCTTGAGCAGTTAGGGAAGGTCATTACACGCCAACAGACTACCCCTATGGAGCCCTGACACATGATCCGCATTCCTCTTCTTGCCGCCGCTTCTGTTCTCATGCTGGCGGCCTGTGCCTCGGCGCCAGAAGCAACAAAAGTACCGGGCGGCACTGATGCCGAAGCCAGCAGCACGGTGCCGGACAGCGCTTTCGAGCTCGCCATGCAGACCGTTGAGGGCCTGGTTGACGCCGGTAACACCCAAGCGGCCGTAGACCGACTAACCCAGCTGCTGGGCAGCCCGACGCTGAGCAAGGAAGAATATGCGGAGACGCTGTTCCGGCGCGGCGAGCTGCGCTTCGGGCCAAGCGGTTATGATGCCATTGGCGCTGCCGAGGATTTCGAGGAGATCGTCGATTCCTATGGCGATACGGAATGGTACACAGCCGCTGTTCCGATGCTGGACTCCGCGCGCGGCAAGGTGACGACTCTGGAAACACAGCTTTCCCAACCCGAAACAAGCAAGATGCAGAAGTTCAATTTCCTCATGGAGCTGGGCATGCATCAGGACGCGATGGACCTGATGATTGCGAATGACCTTGTGCCGAGCAACGAGGCCCTGATTGCGATGTACGACATTGGTTACCTGTGTGAAGGCGACGAGCTGACCGGTCGCGCTTATGAAGCCGTCGAAATGGATGGCACGACGCGCGAGCTGCGTTTCTGCGATTTCGGCAAATAGCGCTCGATAGACAATAATTCCGAAAATGCCCTTCGGCACACGCTGTGGGGCATTTTTTTGCCCTGTAATGGGCGTTTTAGCAGGTAGGGTACTTTAAAGCCCTGAAAGGTCGTGGTTTCTGTCTTTCAGAAAAGAAATCACCGGAGGATACCAAATGCCTGCAGATAGCGCTGCGCCAACCTGGCCTGTCATGTCCATCGCGGCTGCCAATGCTGCGCTTGGTGGCCCGGGTTCGCCCCTTGAGATTACCGATGGCGAAGTCGATGGAGTGAAACTGAAGGTCTATGTGAACGCCCCGCCGACCATTCGCTCCATCCTTGAAATGGCGGCTGCCACCTGGCCCGATCGCGACTATATCGTCTACGAAGACGAGCGCGTGACCTTCAAGGGCATGATGCGGGCTGTTCAGCATTTCGCGAAAGTGCTGCGCGAGACCTATGGCATCAAGAAGGGCGACCGGGTTGCCATTATCATGCGCAATTATCCGCAATGGCCGGTGGCCTTCTTTGCCGCGTGCAGCATCGGCGCCATCGCGACGCCGATGAACTCGTGGTGGACAGGTGACGAACTGGAATACGGCCTCTCCTTTGCGGGCGTGAAGCTCGCAGTCGTTGACGGCCAGATCTATGAGCGGATGCGCGAGCATATGAAGAAGCTGCCGGAGCTGCAGCATGTCATCATCGCCCGCGACAAGGGCGAGGACCATGCCGATCCGCGCGTGAAAGGCCTCGAGTCATACATTGGCGACGCCAAGAGCTGGGGTGGGCTGGACGATATCGGCTTGCCCGCTGTCGAGATCGGTCCGGAAGACGATGCCACGATCATGTATACGTCGGGCACGACCGGCAAGCCGAAGGGCGCGCTGGCAACGAACCGCGCCGTCATTTCCAACATGTTCAATTCATCAACCTGTCAGGCGCGCATGCTGCTGCGTCGGGGCGAAGCCATTCCGGAACCGGATCCAAACGAGCAGAAGGCGACGCTACTGGCCATTCCGTTCTTCCATGCAACCGGTTCGTTCGCGATCCTGATCCCGTCCATGCTGCGCGGTGACAAGATTGTCGCGATGTACAAGTGGGATGCCGGAGAGGCCCTGCCGATCATCGAGCGCGAGAAGATTACGGCGGTGGGCGGTGTGCCCGCGATTGCATGGCAACTTCTGGAACATCCGGACCGGGACAAATATGACCTCTCATCGATCCAGGCGATCTCCTACGGCGGCGCGCCGTCTGCGCCGGAACTGGTCAGCACAATCAAGAAGCGCTTCCCGGATGCGGCCCCCGGCAATGGCTGGGGCATGACGGAAACGTGCGCCACGGCGACGCTGAATATCGGCGAGGATTATGTGAACCGGCCATCAAGCGCTGGCGCACCTCCCGGCGCTGTCGAACTGAAAATCTGTGACCCTGATGGCAACACAATGCCCGATGGCGAGGTTGGCGAGCTCTGGTGCAAGAGCCCGTCGAACTGCAAGCGTTACTGGAACCGTCCTGAAGCGACGGCTGAGACCTTCCGTGATGGCTGGGTCGTCACGGGCGACCTGGCGCGTATCGATGAAGAGGGCTTCCTCTTCCTCGTTGACCGGGCCAAGGACATGCTGATCCGCGGCGGCGAGAACATCTACTGTATCGAAGTCGAGAGCGCGCTCTATGACCACCCGGCGGTGATGGACGCAGCCGTCGTCGGTATTCCGCACAAGGTGCTGGGTGAGGAAGTTGGCGCCGTGGTGCAGTTGAAGCCGGGCAAGACCGTGACGCTGGACGAGTTGCGCGCGCATGTCGCCGGGATTCTAGCGGCGTTCAAGGTGCCGGTCGAAATCCAGTTCCAGGACGAGCCACTGCCGCGCAATGCCAATGGCAAGATCCTGAAGCCTGAACTGCGTAGCCGGTTCACGGCCCGCGCATGACTGATACGCCGTCCAAGCCGGTCGCGCTGGAAGCTCGCGAGGCCGGCGAGGATGGACGGCGTTTTTCGCCATCGGTTGCCCGCAATCGTGAGCCGATCCGTGACGTATTTGCCGAGCATGTTGCGCGCGAAGGACGCGTGCTGGAGATCGCTTCCGGTACAGGCGAACATGGTGCCTTCCTGACGGACGCGCTGGAAGCGCTCGACTGGACCTATTCCGATGTTGATGCGACCAGCCGTGAAAGCCAGACCGCCTGGGTCGAGGCGGCGGAGCATGATCGGCTGCATGGGCCGCTGACACTCGATGCCAGTCTTGCCGAATGGAACACGGCGGAGGCCAAGCGGCCCTGGGATGTCGTTGTTTCGATCAATATGGTTCATATCGCGCCGATGCGTGCCGTCGAAGGCCTGTTCGCGGGGGCCGGGCGGTTGTTGAAGCCCGGTGGGCGACTGTTCCTCTATGGGCCGTTTGGGCGCGACGGGGTCATGGCGCCATCCAATGCGCGTTTCAGCGAGGACCTGAAGCGGCGGGATATGGAATGGGGTGTTCGCGATCTCGACATGGAGCTGCTGCCGCTCGCCTCGCTAGCAGACCTGATCCTGCAGGAGATTATCGAGATGCCCGCCAATAATCTTGCTGTCGTGTTCGAGCGGACCTGATTGAACTCTGCTGCGCTGATTGACAGCGAGCGCGGCGCGGAACTTACATGATCCGCGTTGGGCAGACAGGTAGCAGACATGGCTTTTTCGAGACGGAATGTTCTTAAGGTCGGGGCAGGTTTGTCTGCCCTCGGCTTTGTTGGCGCCTGTGCAGGGCGTACAGCGCTGGCAAGTGCGCCAGTCGCTTCCCGGCGCTTGCTGATCAATGGCAACATGGTCATTCCCGGTAATTCTGATGAGCCGCTGAATGATGAAGACAAGGCGCTCATTCGCGCGACGGGCATCACTGCGCTCAAGATTACGGCTGGCGGAAGCCAGGGCACGTATAATGATACGCTGGAAGAGCTGGAGTCCTACGCGCGGGTCTTCGCGAACAATCCCGACGTGTTCATGCAGGTCGACTCGGTGGCGGATATCGAGACCGCATTTGCGACGCAGCGTGTCGGCATCATTCTTGGTTTTGAGGCCTCCACGATGCATGAGGGCAAGACCGAGCGGATTGCGGAATTTGCAGGGCGCGGTGTGCGGATCATGCAGCTTTCCTACAATGTGGCTTCTCCATTCGGGACGGGCGTCATGGTGACGGAAGGTCCAAAGGGGCTGACAGATCTCGGGCGCGAAGCGATTGGGGTAATGGAGGCGAACCGGGTGTTTCTTGATCTCAGCCATTCCGACCGGGAGACGACGCTTGAAGCCATCAGCGCATCAAGCCGCGCGCCAGCAATCACGCATGCGGGCTGCGCTGCGGTCAACCCGCATCCACGCAACAAGACCGATGAGGTTTTGCGCGCCCTTGCAGACAAGGGCGGCGTGGTTGGCATTTATGAGCTGAGCTATCTGACCCCGGACCTGACGCAGACACCCCTCTCGGCCTATATGGCGCACCTTGAGCATGCGCTGAATAAGTGCGGCGAGGACCATGTCGGCATTGGCAGCGATGCGCTGATGCTGGCGTTCGACACGAGCCCTGAAAGCAAGGCGGCGTGGGACGCGTCCATTACTGCGCGTCGCGAGGCGGGCGTTGGGGCGCCTGGCGAGGGACCGATGCCCTTTGTGGAAGGCCTGAACGGCCCGCAGCGCATGTCCGTGATTGCCGACAAGCTGGCGCTGCTGGGTTACAAGTCCGGTGTTGTGGACAAGGTGATGGGCCGGAACTTCGAACGGATCATGAAGCAGGCATGGGTGACAATCTAGCGGGTGGACTTTCGGGCGTTCCCGTTTGAAATACGAGCCATGAAACAGATCATGAGTGTTGCCTTCGTGGCGTTGCTGGCCGCGTGCCAGACGGCGCCGGTTCAAACGCCTGTCACTGAAGCGCACGTTGTGGCTGCTGCCGCGTCGACTGAGCCCTCCGGGGGGCAGCAATGGCTGTTCGGCTCTGCGGAGTCGAGTGTTGTGATGCGCCAGACATGGGCAACGATTGCAGACTATGTCGAGGCCAAGGCCGCCGAAGCACCGACTTATGGTGTCGTGCTGGCGCCGGACAATTCGCCTGTGCAGCCGGGTTTCCTCGCATGTGAAGGAAAGCCATTGGCGGCTGTGTTCGACGCTGACGAGACGCTGATCTGGAACCTTGGCTCCATGGCGGCTTTCGGGCGAATGGGCATCGGCTTTGATCCGGCCATCTGGGATGATTGGGAGAAGACGGGCGCGGGCAAGGCGGTTGCCATTCCGGGCGCGCTTGATGCGCTGACACGCATCCGTGAGGCTGGTGTTACCGTGATCGTCAACACGAACCGCGCGGCAGAGAATGCCACCGGGACGGAAGCGACGCTGAAGGCCGCTGGCATTGGCGAGTTCTCGCATGGCTCGACACTGTTCCTGCGCGGCGATGCGCCGGACGGGTCCGGAAAGGATGGGCGTCGCATGATGATCTCGGAGAATTACTGCGTGATCGCTCTGGTCGGTGACCAGCTGGGCGACATCGCGGATCCGTTCAATGAGAAGACCCTGGGTGTGTTGGACCGGAAAGTGCTGACCGAGGCGCCCGCGATTTCAGGCCTGTGGGGCAATGGGTGGTTCGTGTTGCCAAACCCGGTCTATGGCCCGTCGATCCGGGGTGATTTCGACGACATTTATCCTGAGGCAACGCACTGGGCGCCGTCAGCGGCGAGCGAACTGCCCGCCGCCAACTGAGGCTCAGTTGCCGCCGCCGAACTGCTCGGTCCACGCAGCGACCTGTTCGTCTTCGATCTTCTGGAAGAGCACGTCTGGCGGCGTGATCGGCATACCATGGGGCAGCGCGTCCAGCAGCTTTGCGAAATCCGTGTCCGGCTTGGCACCAGGCAGGTTGCGGTGCTCATCCGGGATACCGAGCGCATCAAGGATCTTCTTGCCTGCATCCGGGATGATCGGCAGAGCGAGGATGCCGAACAGGGCGGCGAGGTTCAGGCCTGCGCGCACGCCCACAGCGGCTGCATCGACATCATTCTTGTATTTCACCCAAGGCTCTGCCTTGGTGAGATACTCGTTGCCGGCGGCCCAGATGGCGCGCGTTTCGGCAGCGGCTTTGCGGAACTCCATGGCTTCATAGTGTTCGATAAGGCGGGGCAGGCGCTCGGCCAGCTCGGCTGTCATCCATGCCTCGGCATCACCGGGTTCGCCTGCAGCAGGCACTTGGCCGTCAAACTTGCTCGCGGCGTATTTCGTGATGCGGTTGACGAAATTGCCAAGCACGTTGGCGAGGTCTGAGTTCACCGCAGCCTGGAAGCCTTCCCATGTGAAGGCCGCGTCGGAGCCCTCTGGGGAATTTGCGATCAGATACCAGCGCCAATAGTCTGACGGGAGCAGTTCAAGCGCCTGATCCATGAAGACGCCGCGCTTGTTGCTGGTCGAGAACTTGCCGCCATACCAGGTGACCCAGTTGAAGGCCTTGAGCTTGTCGACCGTCTTCCATGGCTCGCCGCTGCCCAGCAGCGTGACCGGGAAGCTGACGGTGTGGAAGGCAACATTGTCCTTGCCCATGAACTGGACGTACTCGGTTTCGTCAGCGCCCTTGTCGGTGAGCCAGAGGGCTTCCCAGTCGCCGCCCGTTGCCTCGGCCCATTCCTGCGTTGCGGAAATGTAGCCGATGGGTGCGTCAAACCAGACATAGAAGACCTTGTCCTCATAGCCGGGGCGGGGCGCGCCGTCAGGCCCGAGGACCTTGATGCCCCAGGAGAGGTCGCGCGTGATCGATCGTGCGATGAGGCCCTCGTCGAGCCATTTGTTGGCGATGGAAACGGCGAGGCTTGGCCAGTCAGCGCTCTTCTCGTTCACCCACGCGCGGATCATGTCCTGCGCTTTCTCCTGCATGAGATAGAGGTGGTTGGTGTCGCGGATCTCGATATTGGTGCCACCGGAGACCGCGGAATAGGGATTGATGAGGTCGACGGGGTCGAGAAGATTCCCGCAATTGTCGCACTGATCGCCGCGCGCCTTCTCGAAACCGCAATGCGGACAGGTGCCTTCGACATAGCGGTCGGGCAGGAAGCGGCCATCATCAACCGAATAGACCTGCTTGGACGTACGCTCTTCGATCAGGCCGTTCGCCTCAAGCGCCAGCGCCAGATGCTGTGTGATGACCTGGTTGGCCGGGCGGGATGTGCGCCCGAACCAGTCGAACGAGAGATTGAAGCCTTCGCCGGCCTTGCGCTGGATTTCGTATTGCTCGTCGCAATAGGCCTGCACGCTCATGCTGGCAGCCTGGGCGGCGAGTTCGGCGGGTGTGCCATGCTCATCGGTCGCACATATGTAGGTCACGTCATGGCCCAAAAGGCGCATCACACGGGCATAGACGTCTGCCGGCAGCATGGAGCCAGCCAGGTTTCCGAGGTGCTTGATGCCATTGATGTAGGGCAGGGCGGACGTAATCAGGATGCGCCGGGGTCGCGACATGGAGGTGTTTTCTTTCCGGTTTTGCCTGTGGAGAGGCGTGATTCGGGCAGGTCGCCCGCTGAAACGGGACTTTTAGCGCGATGAGCCGGAAAAGAAAGAAACTTGGGCGGAATTGGGCAGTTGCGACGCGTGCCGGCAGGTCAGTTGCAAAAAAAGCCCCGGAAGGTCGCAAGACCAGTCCGGGGCAGTGTTGGACGGAGGGGAGCGGTGAAGCACCCTCCGATCCAGCCAAATTGAAAGGGTATTAGAGCCCGTAGCCCGGCTGTGCTATCAGCACGATATCCACGCGGCGGGCCAGTGGGGCGTTGGCGCCTGCCGGCATCGCCACATCAACTTTGGGCGTGATGTCGGTGTGGACTTCGCGGGCCTGAATGCCGCGTACATTGAAGGCATCAAGAACAGCCGCTGCGCGGGCTTCCGACAGGTTTGCCAGATCCTCGTCGTCATGCGCTTCCTCGGAGACAACCTCAGCGTTGATTTCCGTCACGGCGCAGCCTGCAAGCCGGTCACTGGCTGCATTTACGGCGCGCATTGAATAGGATGAGAGCATCGATTCATAAGCCGAGAAGTAGACCGACATGCTGACATCCTCACAGGACTTGGCATGGGAGATGTCAGCCGACTGGGTCGGCGGGACTGGAGGCACTTCAGCATAGGCCGGGGCCTGCATAATTGCAGCGACACTCAAACCTGCGAGGGCGATCATCGAGCGTTTCATGGTGTATTCCTTCGTGCGCTTATAATTGTTGATACTGGACCTACGCATGAAATGGGGCCGAAACGTGCAATCCGGGTGGCGATTGGGGCGGTTGCAAGGTGATTGAAAGAATTTTCGTCCAGCCCCTTATGGCAGCTTGTGCATGAAAGATCGGACAGACTGCCGCACTGCCATTGTTTTACCATGTTGCAGTGCAACATGTGGCACATGGATAACCGAGCCATCTATACGAGCCTCAAGACGGGCAAGCGCATCTACCTGAGGCCCATCCGGCCGCAGGACAGCCTGCGCATACGCGAAACCATCGCGAACCTGTCTGAAAGGTCGCGATATTATCGTTTCTTTTCAGGGATGAAGAAGGTGCCTGACTCCGTGCTGGAGCGCTTGGTGGCGGTCGACGGCGTCAATCATCTGGCTTGGGGGGCGCTTGATCTCGGCGAGCATGACTTACCTGCAATCGGCGTGATTCGTGTTGTTCGCGATCCCAAATCGGGCGTGGCAGAACTGGCCATTGCGACGCTCGACGCGTTCCATAACACGGGGCTCGCCCGGATTTTGATGGCGGTGATCATCTGTGACTGCCTTCATGCCGGCATTGAAACAATGCAGGCCAATGTCCTCGCCGAGAACAAGAAGGCGCGTGCGCTGTTCACGACATTTGGCGGTATTTGCACCCATTCAGAGGGCGCTTACCTGACCTATACGCTGGATGTCGCCAAAATGGACGCGCTGATCCACGGCGTCGACATACCCGGGGCGGTGCGTGACGTGTTCGCTGCTTTTGACCGTTTCAGCGCCTCTGAGCCCCGTTTGGCGGGATAAGTCAGCGCGCCGCAGAAACCTCACTTGCGCCCGCGCGCTGATCGAAGTAGTGACACGGTTTCCAGCCGCCGGTTTAGCTCAGCTGGTAGAGCATCTGATTTGTAATCAGAGGGTCGGGAGTTCGAGTCTCTCAACCGGCACCACTGGAAACAAGGACTTCAAGGGTCGTTTGAGACGAGGCCTGTTTCCTCGCGCGATTTCGTGAAGCTTGCCGAGCGTCATCATGAACCGGAGCGCTTTTTGGCCTCATCCTTCATCGAGAAGGTGGGGGGCTTTTCCGGACTCCTCACTTGAGACTATATGTCTATTGCGACCTTTAGCTGGTCTACCAAAGCACCAAGGTACGTATCGTCGTAGGTCTGGTCATCAATCCGGGAAACAGGGGCGATCAGGCGCAGGCTGTTGGTGGCGAAAACCTGGTCTGCATTCGCCAGCTCGGAGACAGAGATCGCCGCTTCCGCGACATCGAAACCTGAGCGCGAAAGGGCATCGAGCAACCAATCTCTCATGACACCGGCGAGGGCCCCTTCTGATACCGGAGGGGTAACGATCCTTTTTCCAAACCGCGCAAAGATATTGGCTGAACTTGCACAGGCGATGCGTCCCTGCGTGTTTAGCATCAGGGCGTCATCATGCCCGGCCTGAAGCGCATGGCGCGCAGCCATGATATTATCCGTATACGCCAAAGTCTTGTGCCTTGTCGTAACCGAGTCGGGGTTGCGCGTTATCGCTGCGGTACGGAGGGTGACCGGGGAGAACTGACGCGCGGGGTCCAGCGCATCCAGACGGGCCAGTAGGGTTGGGGCTGACTCAGAAATCCCTGTGAGCCCTCGCCCTCCGGCGCCCCGAGTGACGGTCAGGCGCAGGGCGAACAAGCCCGCATCCTGCACAATCTCATCCATGAGGGCTTCCAGGCTGTGCCGGTCGCAATGAATATCCAGCGCCAAGGTATCTCGCATAAGCCTGTCGAGATGCGCTTCGCGCAGGAAAACCCGGCGGTTCGCCACAAGCGACGTGTCAAAGACCCCGTCAGCGAGCAGGAGCCCACGGTCTGTCAGATCAAATGGATGAGACATTGCCGGATTGGCCACCTGTTTGAGGATGATCATGCGTTCACCTTCAGACCTGCGATGCGCAGAAAGTTGCCTAGCAATTCATGTCCTGATTCGCTCAGGATTGATTCAGGATGAAACTGGATGCCGTAGACCGGATGCGTGACATGGGAGATCGCCATGACTTCGCCTCCGGGCGATATTGCGTCCGTGACGAGCGGCGTTGGCTTGCCGTGAGGCTGGACGATCAATGAGTGATAGAGACCGACGCGCAGTGGATCCGGCAGGCCGTCGAAAAGGCGCGTCTTGGTGTGCGTGACTGGAATGGCGTGTCCATGCGTGGGGCTGGCGGACTTCACAACCTGCCAGCCATAGGCCTGAGCGATGACCTGGTGGCCAAGGCAGACGCCAAGAATGGGTATGCTTGCGCCGAATTGCCGGACAACATCCAGCGAAATTCCTGCTTCATTTGGTGTACAGGGGCCAGGCGAAATGACGATGGCCGAGGGAGCGATACTTGAGACATCATTCGGCGTGATTTTGTGACTATCCTCAACCTCAACTGTCTGTCCGAGCTCCACAAGGTAACGCGACAGGTTGAAGACAAAGCTGTCCCTGTTGTTGATGACGAGGATCATGATTGGGTGGCCGCGGCTGAGGGGCTGCGATTGAGACGGGCTATTTTCAGGAGCGTCTCGCGATATTCGGCTTCAGGGTCTGAAAGCAGGGTAATTCCGCCGCCGGCCCAGAGGGTTTCGCCTTCGCTGTCGATCTCGACTGTGCGGATCAGGATGTTGAAATCGGCCGCCCCGTCAAAGCCGATATAGCCGAGCGAACCTGTAAATGCACCGCGTGGGTCTGTTTCAAGCTCGTCAATGATCTGCATGGCGCGCAGTTTCGGGGCACCGGTGATGGACCCGCCTGGAAAGACAGCTGTGATCAAGTCAAAGGCGTCGCAGCCTAGGTTCAGCTGCGCCTCCACGGTTGATGTCAGGTGGTGCAGGCCCGCAAAGGTTTCGAGCACACAGAGTGATGGCACCATTACCGAGTGAGGTTTGCAGACGCGCGTGAGATCATTCCTGAGCAAGTCGACGATCATCACATTTTCGGCGCGATCCTTGGCTGATCCCTCCAGCTGCTGGCGCAGGCGCCTGTCTTCCGATGGGTCTGTGGCGCGTTTGATCGTACCCTTGATGGGCTGGGCGCGCACCATGCCGTCGGCGGAAAGAGATATGAGCCTTTCAGGAGACGCGCTGGCCAACACGCGGTCTGAAAAGGCAGCAAAGGCCGAGAAGGGCGCAGGATTGGAAGCGCGCATCGCGAGGTAGTAGCGGAAGGGCGATTTGATCGGGATGTCAGGATGAAAGCGTTGCGAGATATTCGCCTGATAGATGTCACCCTCAGTGATGTAGTCCTGCGTTCGCCTAACAGAATCCAGATAGGCAGACTTTGGCTGGGTAGGTTGCCACGCAACGGGACCGGTCTCTTGCGCGGCTAGTGGCGGGTTTTCGAGATCCGACAATGCCTTCACTCGCGCCGCAGCAAGGGCCATGTCGCCTGATGGCTCTGACGTTGTAAGCCCTGCAGACATGATCCAGGTTTCGCTGCGTTCATGATCAAATGCGAGCAACGTGTCATAAAGTCCGAATTCGAGCGAGCGTTGCGAACGCGCGCTATGGCGGGAATGAAAGCCGTCGACGAGCTGTGCCGCAAAATCATATGCCAGATAGCCAACAGCGCCGCCCTGAAACGGCGGTCCGTCATCGATCCGTTCATTTGTGTAGTTGGTGAGCCAGGTGCGCAGGCCGGGTAAAGGCGGCTGGTCAGAGGCCATGCCGTCAACCTGCAGGATACCGTTCATGAAGCAAGCGGTTGAGACCGGATCGACGCATATATAGGAGAAGCGTGCAGAAGCATGCCCGGCTTGCGCGCTATCCAGCCAGACGAATCCTGGCCGCGCGACGAGCGCATTTGCCCATCGAACCGGATCACATTCTTCAAGCCGTATCCAGCGCATATTCCGAGCTTCAACCTCTTCAACAAAGCCCTTCTAGCAGCAATTAGACGCTTGCCCATCGCGGCATGTTGGATCGGTGTGGATTGATCCTCGGAACAAAAAATGGCCTCAGGGCCATGTATCAAGGCTAATCACCGTGAGAGCTCGGCCCACGCTCTCACGCCAAAATACTACCGGATACGAAGTGGGGTGGATCACTTTGATCCACCCCTAAACTCGACCATTCCTGGCGTTTTCTAGAAACGCTTGGCAAGTTTCAGCTGGGCACCGAGGCTTTCAAGGTTTCGAAACCAGCGCTGCCGGTTGCGGTTGCCTGCCAACCATTGCCCAGTTCCCAAAGCAGGGCGCTGTCGATGATGTACTGCCGCTCAATTGAAACGCCTGTCGACTGGCAGGATGCACCATCAACCCCAGCACCGAGGAAGGTGGTGGAGGCCTTGCCGCCCGTGTCGCCTGCATGATCGAGCGCCGTTGCCGTGAGGACGAGCTGGGAGTTTGCGTTGATCTCAAACCCTGTGGATTCGTTTCGATGGACCCGTGACGGAATTGTTCGACATTTGCGTGCTGCCCGGTGTGCAAAACCCGCTTAAGCCCGGACCGAACTCTTCCGAGATCGTTGAGTTCATAACCTACGAACCAATGTCGCAGCCGGCTAGCTAGTGAGTGCTTGCTCGCGAGTAATCGGAGATTGGTTCGCATGCGCCTAGATTACCTCCTACTCCAAATTTACTTGGCCTAGCTGAATCTGTAGGCGCAAAGCTGAGTTTCGGGCTTTTTTGTCTGAACCAATGGTGCCGTCGATGCGTATAACCTGTTGGGGTTGTAGCCTCGCGCCATAGACCTAGCCTGAAGGAATGCTCTGATCCGTTTGATCGACAAGACGTCTCTATTGATAATGTGCGGTGGCCTGGTCCTGTCTGCATGCTCGCCCGATGACTCCGAAATGGGCAATAGTTCCGGGCCGGCCGTTGTCGAAATTTTCGCGCAGCCGGTTGTTTTCACGACGGATACGGACAGGGTAGAGGCTGTTGGGACAGCCCGTGCGCGTCAAAATGCGACAATCTTTCCTGAAGCTGCTGGCGAGGTCACGCATATCGGATTTGTCTCCGGCGAAAAGGTCGCGGCAGGCCGGGTTCTGGCGAAGCTCGAAAGTCGCAGTGAGGCCTTGGCCGTTCAAAGTGCAGAAATTGCCGTACAGGATGCCCGACAATTACTCGCCCGTTATCAGAGGATAGACGTACCTGGAGCGATCTCCGAAAGCCAGATAGATGCGGCAAAAACGGCGCTCGCGGCGGCCGAGGTCGAGCTGGAGCTGGCCCGCGATACCCTCTCGGAGCGAACGATACGGGCGCCTTTTGCGGGGCATGTTGGATTATCCGCAATTGATGCTGGTGCGAGGATCACACCGCAAACTGAGATCACCCGCCTTGATGACCGATCCGTTCTGTTTGTGGATTTCGAGGCGCCGGAACAGGTTTTCAGTGAGGTTGCAATGGGGGATACTATCCCTATTCAACCTTTTGCTTCTCAACAGGCCGTGATCGACGCAGAGGTGTCGGCGATTGGCAGCCGTATCGATCCCGATCAAAGAACCTTCACAGTCCGCGTTGCCATCGACAACGGGGACGACCGATTGCGGCCGGGAATGAGTTTTCGTGTTCAGTTCAATCTGCCGGGCCTTCCATATCCGTCTGTCCCGGAAGCCGCTTTAGTATGGGGCGGCGACGGGGCGTATTTGTGGGCCGTTGAGGACGGAAAGGCGAAGCGGCTTCCCGTTACGATCATTTCCCGGAATTCCGGCGATGTGCTTGTGATGGCAGATCTTGAGGAAGGCGACCTGATCATCGCTGAGGGCGTGCAGAAGGTGCGCGAGGGTACACCGGTGAAGGATGTCGGGCCGGCGTCGACTGCTAACATACCAGCGGGTGCCGGCCGGGGTGGCATGCCGTCCAACGGGCAGCCCTGATGGCTATGCAGGGCTCGGGGCTTGCTCAACTTGCCGTCAGGCGACCGCTTCTGATCATGGTCATGAATCTCTTGATTGTGATCGCTGGATTGGCGTCGCTGCTTGATTTGGATGTACGCGAGTTGCCGGATGTTGATCGGCCGATTGTCTCCGTTCGCGCAGCACTACCAGGCGGCGCGCCGGAAACGATGGATGCCGAGGTCACCTCAGTTCTGGAAAGTGCCATCGCCCGTGTTTCCGGCGTGCGTGAAATCGTTTCCTCGAGCGAGGAAAACAGCTCCCGCATTCGAGTCGAGTTCCAGCCAGGTATCGATCTGGACACCGCAGCCTCGGATGTCCGAGAAGCGGTGAGCCGGGTGACACGTGACCTGCCTGACCGGGTCGAAAATGTCTTCGTGACGAAGGCGGATGACGACGCCGATCCCATCATTACAATTGCCTTTGTCAGCGACGTCTATGCAGAAGACGAGCTTACCCGCATCATTGAGACCGACATTGCGCCTGAAATCCTCTCTGTGGAGGGGGTGGCAGCTGTCCAGGAATTCGGCACTCGTCTAAGGCAGATGCGGGTAGTCATTGATCCGCTGCGATTAAACCGTTTCGGCCTTACGGTCAGCGATGTCGCCACAGCACTGCGTACCGCACCATTTGATGTTCCAGTCGGCAGCTTCCGGTCGGAGGATCAAGAGCTGATCGTGCGGGCTGAAGCGACCGCAGCCACACCCGACCTTATCAAAGAGGTGATTATTCTCGGAAATACGCGGATCGGGGATGTGGCAGAGGTGACTCTCGCGCCTGCGGACGCGACAAATCTGCTGCGCCTGAATGGTGTGCCGGTGATTGGGCTGGGCGTCGTGCGCCAAGCGCAGTCAAATACGATCGAGATATCTGATGCCGTCGCGGCCAAAGTAAAAGAGCTCGATCAACGCATACGGGATGTCGACATTCGCATCACGTCTGACGAAGCCGTCTTTATCCGCACCTCGGTGCGTGAAGTCGTGACCAGCCTGCTGATAACAATCGTCATTGTGGTCGGGACGATCTGGGTTTTTCTGGGCTCGTGGAAAGCGACGCTTGTTCCAGCCCTGACCATTCCGATCGCCCTGATCGGGACGCTTGCCGGCATCTGGTTGCTCGGATTTTCGATCAACCTGCTCACATTGCTCGCCCTGGTGCTGGCGACGGGCCTGATTGTGGATGATGCGATCGTGGTGCTTGAGAACGTGCAGCGCCAGCAGGCGAATGGTATGAAACGGCGCGCCGCTGCGGCAGTAGGCACCCAACAGGTCTTCTTTGCGGTGATTGCCACGACAGCTGTTCTCGTTGCCGTGTTTGTCCCGATTTCGTTTCTGCCATCGTTTACTGGCCGACTGTTTCGGGAATTCGGCTTTGTTCTCGCATTCGCAGTGATAATTTCCTCCTTCGTCGCAGTCACGCTGGCGCCCGCAATCGCCGCGCAGTTCAGCTTTCGCACATCTAAGCGCGATCATTCTGCGCTGGCACGTCTGGGCGGAAAATTTCAGACTGCCTATGGTCGGGCGCTTAATTTGTGCCTGAGCGCGCCACTGATTACGGTTGTTGTCTGTCTGCTTGCGGCGGGCGGGGCTGGCCTGGCCTATCAATCTCTCGACCGCGAGCTTGTGCCGCCAGAGGATCGCGGCCGCGTAGAGGTCTTTGCTACCGGACCCGACGGCGTCGGCTTGACCTATATGGACCGTCAGGCAGATGCCATGGAGGCGATTCTTGCACCTTATACCGAGAGGGGTGACATTGATGCGGTGTTCACCATTGTCGGGCGCTACGATCCCAACCGGGTCGGCATCACGGCGACCCTCGCCCCGTGGGATGAGCGCGATTTTAGCCAGCAGGAATTGATAGCCACCCTGCGGGAACCGATGTCGGCGATACCCGGCGCAAGGGTGTCGGTGTTTGGGCGAGGAACGCTCGACAGTGGCGGAGGAAACCGCGCCGGCCTTCAGGTGGCGCTTACAGGCTCGGACTATCCGACAATATTTGCTGCTGCGCGCGAGATTGCGACGGTGATCGATACGCAGTCCGATGTTCTGACGAAAGCTGAGATTTCCTATCAGCCCACGCAGCCGCAATTGTCGATCAGGGTTGATCGCCGGCGCGCCAATGATCTCAATGTGCCGCTGGACGAGATTGAGCTAACTCTCCGGGCGATGGTTGGCGGGGAGGATGTTGTCGACCTGAATGTGCGTGATGAGGCGATTCCGATTCTTCTGGAGTCTGCGAATAGCGCAGTCCGTTCACCTGCTGATCTCAGCAATTTGCTAGTCCGCGCGGAATCTGGAGTGCTGATCCCGATTTCAAGCATGACAGAGTTTGTTGAGGAGGGCGTTGCCGCGGAACTTGATCGGGTTGCGCAGCGGCGGGCCATTGAAATCGAGATGGATATAAATACCGGTTACGCGCTCGCCGACGCGATTGCCGAAATCAACCGGATCACATCTGAAAAGCTACCTAACGATATTGGCATGCTGCTTCAGGGCGAGGCGGCAAACCTGGAGGACTCATCGCGCGACGTGATCCTGACTTACGCTTTTGCGCTGGTCATCGTGTTTCTGGTGCTGGTGGCGCAGTTTGAAAGCTTCTCCAGTCCTATTGTCGTAATGCTTATCGTTCCATTTGGTCTTGCTGCTGCGATCTACGCTCTGTTTCTGACGGGAATATCGCTGAATATCTACTCGCAGATCGGCCTAATCCTCTTGATCGGCCTCATGGCAAAAAATGGCATCCTGCTGGTTGAGTTTGCTGACCAGCTGCGCGCCGAAGGCAACACGGTACGCGACGCTGTTTTTGAGGCTGCGAAGATCCGTGTTCGCCCTATCCTTATGACAGTAATATCAACTGCACTCGGCGTCGTCCCCTTGATCTTATCGGGCGGTGCAGGTTCCGAGGCACGTCAGGCGATCGGTTGGGTCGTGTTTGGCGGTCTTGGCCTTGCAGGGCTTTTCACACTGTTTCTGACGCCGGTCCTCTATCTTGCAATTGCAGGTCTCAGTCCAAACCGGAACAAGGCCGGCGAGGCCTTTGACAAGGAATTGCGCGAGGCTGGTGACCGGGGGGCAATGGAATGAAGCCGGCAAGATTTTTGACTATCAGCGCTGTTTTCTGCATTGCAGGATGTGCCGTCGGGCCAGAGCCCGTTGCGCCGCCATTAAACGCTCCGGATCGGTTTTTGACGGAGCCGCATATTGCCGGGTCTCTGGCGCCAGGGAATCCATGGTGGACTGGGCTTGATGACGCGGTGTTGGACCAGATCATCTCTGATGTGCTCGCCGAGAATCTCTCAATTGAGTTCGCAGCGCAGAACCTGCGCCGCGCACGTGCATTATCAAAGGCTGCCCGGTCCGACCTTTTTCCGAGCTTCGATGCCTTTCTTGATGTCGGCCTCAATGGCCAAGTCGATCCTAATTCAAATCTGGAAAGTGACGTCGTTGGCGGTACAGCAATGTCCTTCACGCCCGATCTTTTTGGTGGAACCAGGCGGAGCCTTCAGGCGGCAAGGGCTGATCTTGCGGCTTCAGCGTTTGATCTGGCGGACGCGCAGAGACTGGTCGTGCGGGACGCGCTGCTCCAGTATATAGAAATTCGTCGTTCCGGCGCGCGCCTGGCCCTGCTTGAGAGCTCACTTGACCTGCAGGCCCGCACACTGGAGATCGTTGAGGCACGCTATGACGAGGGTCTCTCGCCGGCGCTCGATGTCGACCGGGCTGCCGCTGATCTTGCGGGCACACGTGCACAGCATGGGATATTGCTGGCCCAGCGACTGGAAGCAGAATATGCGCTTTCGGTGCTCTCGGGTCGTGTGCCTACGCGCGGTCAGTTCGGCGAGCCTGAGGATGACGCAATACCGGTCTTTCAAGACATTTCGCAGGTCGGTCTTCCTGCTGATCTCATCCGCAATCGACCAGATGTGCGCGCGGCCGAAAACCGGCTTGTCTCGGAGATCGCGCTTATCGGCGTGGAGATTGCCGACCTCTATCCCTCCCTTCAAATCCCGGGATCAGTTCAGGCGGGGTCAAACTCGGCTGAGAGCCAGGCCGAAACAGTCAGCTTTTCGCTCAGCGCATTCATAGACATACCCTTATTTGACGCTGGCCGGCGGCGCGCTGAAGTTGAAGCGCAGCGGGCCGATGCCGATGCTGCGCTCGCTATTTACAAGGTGACCTTGCTAGATGCGTTGCGTGAAGTCGAGACAGCCTTGACCCGGATCGAAACCTTATCGGAGCGCCTCGTTTATCTGGAATCCGCCGTCGCTTCGAGCGAAAGCGCCTATAATCAACTCGATGCGCTGTACCGCGAAGGATTGGCGACATTTATTGATGTGCTGGATTCACAGCGCACACTGATATCCAGCCGAGAAGCCGTCGTTGATGGCAGAGCGGAACTGACAATTGCCATGGCACTCTTGCAGAGCGCACTTGGTGGTGTCGTGTCAGGTTAGCGGAAGGGAGCTGCCTCTATCAAGATGCGACAAGTCTTGACGAAGCAGTTTGAGAAGCCTCGACTTTAAGCGCTCCCCGTTTCGGAAGGGGCGGTCTGAATACTCTAAGGCATGAATTGTTTGTCGCTGGGCACAGCTGCGCAGCAATGACGGCACCTGGCTATTGGGGACCGCCAGGTGCCGCCCGATGCTACGGCCAATGATCGGCAGTCAGCATACGATCAGCCACGAATGGGGGATCTGGCTGATCGTCTCCGGGGTTGCGGGTGCTGAGCACCGGCGGGTGCCCAGTTCGCAACGCTTTTGCTATTTCGAGATCGACTCGAGTGATGCTTTGTAGCCTGCAGCATGCGTGGCTTCATCGGCCGCGATCTGGCGGAACATGGCTGCTGCTTTCAGGTCACCGTCTGCTTCTGCCTGATTGGCAAAATTGATATACATCGTCGATGCTTCATAAGACTCACCGGCGATTGCTTCTTTGAGGTCGGCCACATCGGTGGTGCCGAGGCCAAGTGCGTAGGCTTCGCGATCAAAGTGCTCGTTTGCTTCGACGTTGGACGCATCCCGGAATTGCTTTGCAATGTCGGGGTGACCGGATGCTTCGGCAACTTCTGCGTAGCGCAGATATTTCAGGCTTGCATAAGCTTCGCCGTGCATTGCCGCATCCAGATTGGCACGTGTCTGTTCGGAGAGGGCGTTCGTTTTTGTGGGGCCGTCGGCTGATGCCGTAGATGCGAAGAGCGAAAGCCCTGCCATTGCGATGGCAAGTGTTGCTGAAAGTCTCATTGAAATAGCTCCTTAGGCTGAAAGCTGCGGAGGCAGCCAGACCCGTTTGGCATGGATTCCTGATATCAAACTGACTTGCTCACGATTTTCTTCACAAACGCTTCTTGTGCCGGCGCTCGCGCTATGGGGCAGTGGTCGCCGGTCAGCGCGTCAGGATCGTGTCAGGTTGACAGGCTAATGAGTGAAAAACCGGAACAAGCCGGCCAATCATAAAACTGGAGCAACCCAATGAAGTCCGTATTCAAATTTGCTGTCGTGGCTGCGGCCATCGGTTTCGCGCCTGCTGCGTTTGCATCACCGGAATGCACTGCGAAACCGCAGTCGGAATGGCTCACGCAAGAGCAAATGAAAACCATCATCGCGAAGATGGATTTTAAAGACGTCAAAGTATTCCAGGTTTCCGGGAGCTGCTACGAGATTTATGCCCACACCAAGGACGGCCACCGCGCCGAGATCTATTTCAATCCAGTGACCGGCGAAGTCGTCGAAAAGAATGTCGACTGAGATGACCCAGTCGATCCTTTCAGATCCTGACCTTGCCGGCCCGAACAAGAAAATTAAAGTTTGGGATCCCATTGTCCGTATCATCCATTGGACGGTTGTACTTGGTGTTTTTGCCAATCTCACGGTGCTGCGTGAATCAAGCGATATCCACCAGATCGTCGGTTACGTGGTCTTTGGTGCGGTAAGTTGCCGGATCGCTTGGGGCTTGCTTGCGACCGGTCATGCCAGGTTTTCCTCGTTCGCGCCGACCCCCAAGAAAGTCTCCGAATACCTTGGGGCGATGCGCGAGCGCAAAGAACCCAGATACATCGGTCACAACCCGGCTGGGTCATTGATGATGTTCGGATTGATTTTTCTGCTACTGCTGATCAGTGCGACCGGCTGGATGATGAGTTTGGATCAGTTCTGGGGCGTAAAGTGGGTTGAGGAAGTGCATGAGACTGTGGCGAACATTATTACCGGGGCCGTCGTGCTCCACGTGCTCGCTGCCGTTTATGTCAGCTTCAAACACCATGAGAACCTGCCGCTCTCGATGGTAACGGGGCGCAAACGGCGAGCCGCTCAGGGAGATGTCGACAATGCGCCTGTTACTGGTCGAAGATAACCGCCGGCTCGGCACCTTGATCAGAGATGGTCTCAAGGATTCTGGTTATGCTGTGGATTGGGTGACAACAATTGACGAGTCGGAAGCGGCTCTCAAGACGACACACATAGACCTCGTTCTCCTGGACCTCGGCTTGCCGGATGGCGATGGCATCGACCTCATCCGGCGATTGCGCGCGCAGAATAATATGACACCCGTTCTCGTATTGACCGCGCGCAGCGGCCTGAATGACCGGATTGAAGGACTGGATTCCGGGGCCGACGATTTCCTGGTCAAGCCATTTGCCATTGAAGAGTTGTCTGCGCGGTGCAGAGCACTTCTGCGGCGACCCGATCGCGGCCTGCCGCCGCAACTGATCCTCGGCAATGTTGCTCTGAATTCAAGTGAACGCACAGTTTCAGTTGGCGAGATCATTCAGGACTTCGGTCGTAAAGAGATCGAGCTGCTCGAAGTTCTGCTGCGACGTGCTGAGCATGTGGTGCCGCGTCCGGCGTTAGAAGATTCGATGTATGACATGAATGAAGAGGTAAGCTCGAATGCCCTTGAAGCAGTTGTTTCACGGCTGAGGCGTCACTTAAAGCAATCGCAGGCAACGGTCGAAATTCGAACCATACACGGCATTGGCTACACAATTACAACACAGGCAAAGTGACCATGACGAAGCGCCCTGAACCTGGTGACAAAGCGCCGAGCCTATTCCGCCAGATTACTTTGCGGCTCGCGATCTTTGCTTTCGCCTTTGCGCTTCTGGACGTGGGTATCGTGGTGTTCACCTACCTTCGGCAGCCGCAGACTCTGGCGCAGGAACTTCTCGATCTGGAAGTGTCGCACGTTGATCCAAACTTACTTGATGAGCTTTCCGCGCGCGGTGACGTATCGGACGGCAAGCGCTGGACATATACGCTTGTTCAATCGCTTCCGGTCAGCGCTGCCTTGGCAGCGGAGCGCGATCAGCCGCGCCTTATTGACTGGACCAAGCGAGAACAGATACCGGGCGGTTACCTGATAACCGGGCTTAGGTCGGTGCGCAGAGACGGCAACGAATTCTGGATCCGCCTCCAGTTCGAAGGACGTGGTCTCAGCCCGTTTGCCGAGGTGATCGGCCGAGAGATCATACAGCATGTCGCACTGCCGCTTGTGCCCTTGTCGATCCTACTCCTTCTATTCAACGCGCTTGCCGTCCGGAGTGTTCTCAAGCCCCTGGCCGAGGCCGAACAGCAAGCACGCGAGATGGATCCCGCGAAACCGGGTCAACAACTTACCGTGTCAGCCGCGCCGCGAGAGATCGCAGCCCTTGTCGGGGCGCTGAATGGAGCCTTCGAGCGGCTCGACAAATCCGTCTCGACCCTGAAGGATTTCACCGGATTTGCCGCGCATGAGCTGCGAACGCCGCTGTCGATCATGTTGCTTAACGCCGGAAAACTTCCGCCCGGCGAGGTGCGGCAACAACTCACCGATGACATTCGGTCAATGTCGCGGCTGGTTGCGCAGTTGTTGGAGCTGGCACAGGCAGAAGTCTTCGTGCCCGCTGATCGGCCTGTCGTCGACCTCGCCGAGATCGGTAAGTCGGTCGTCAGTTCGCTTGATGAGGTCGCGCTATCTAGCAACCAGAGCCTAGTCTTTCTGGATCACGGGGATTCACAAGCCCATGCGCATTCTGAAGCCGTCTACCGCATTTATCGGAACCTTATCGAAAATGCGATTGCGCACGGTCCTTCTGATCCGCCCATAAAAATAAGCGCCGGTCCCGGACCGACAATCGCGGTTCGCGACTATGGTCCGGGTATAGCGATAGAGGATCGCGCGAAGATATTTGAGAAATTCTGGCAAGGCGGAACACGCAGCGAGGGCGGCGCCGGCCTCGGCCTCGGTATTGTGAAGAGTCTCACAGATGCGCTTGATGCGGAGATTACGCTCGATTGCCCTGATGAGGGTGGGGCAATCTTCTCGGTATTTTTTCGTCCGAAAGCACTGTCAGTCTAATGCTAGCCTGTCTCAACTTTCGCGCGGCAGAAGTTATTAGGCTAGGAGAAGGTCATGGCACTGGCGAAAGATGGCGCCTCGTTGCTGTTTTATTCCGCTGAAAGCGCCACCCTCAATATGATTGCATCGATTCCGGCGCAGGACACGTATCTCTGACATCTACGTTTATACAGTTAGTGTCAGATGAGCCGTTTTCGAACTCTTTGCATGGCAACGGGCTTTGCGCTTTTCTTAGCGATGCTTGCTTCGCCTTATCTCCGTGGCGATCCGGGCCTACTGGGCCCCGAAGCGGCGCGCTATCCGGAATCGGTGCGGGTCGCGGCATGGCAGCTCATCGCAGCACCGGGTGATCAGGAGACCGCGATGCAGGCGGCGCGCTTGTTCATCAACACCGGACGCAAGGTTGGTGATGCAGGCCTGGTTCAATCTGGCCTCTCTGCGTTGCAGCCCGCCCTGGAAAGCCAGCCTGATGCGCGTGCGATGATACTCGCCGCAGTCGGCAAGCAGTACCTGCACGATTTTGATGGCGCACTGGAATTGCTCGACCAAGCGGAAACCCTACAGCCACGGAACCCGACTCTGCTGCTTACGCGCGCGAATATTCTTGTTGTCCAGGGTCACACACTAAAGGCGCGTCCGGAATGCCGGGGCCTTGCGAAATCCGGGGCGTACGACCTCGCGCTGATTTGCGCCGCTACGACCGATATGCTCTCGCCGCCCGCTGATGCTGCTTACGCGAAACTGGATCGCTATATGGCGCTGAAGCCAAAAATGGAGCCTGCACTGCGTGGATATGCACACAGTGTTCTGGCGGAAATTGCGATGTATCAAGATTGGCCAGATCTGGCCGCCGGACATTTTGTTCAGGCCATTAAAGCAGATCCGGACAGTATTCGGACGGCTGCACTCTATGCGGATTTCCTTCTACGTCGCTCAGAGTTCGAGGGAGCGCTTGACGCGCTGCGGGGTAAGCCGCCAACCGACGCTATCCTGGTTCGAACGGCCATCGCGTGCAGTCGGCTCAAGAAAGCCGGCTGCCTACTGAGGTCGCGCAGAAGCCTTCAAGCGCACCTCCTTGCAGAGAAAAAAATCGGAAGTTTCGCCCATGCGCGAGAAGAAGCGCGCTATTTGCTCGACGTTGAAGGCAAGCCCGGCGAGGCGTTGGAGCGGGCGCTGCTGAACTGGACGCTACAGCGAGAGTTTGAAGATGCTGATATCCTGCTGCGGGCAGCGAGAGGGGCTGACGACATAGCCGCCGAACAAATGGTCAAATCGTGGGTGGCTGAGAATGGGTTATCCATCCCAGCTCTGGCGGTTGAACTTGGATCACATCCGCAGGCGGGTGCTGAGATAATGCCTGGAAGAGGATCTGCGCTTTGATTTCTACATCCCTAAAATCACGCAACGGACTAATACTATTCGGTTTAATGTTTGCGGTTGCACCTGCAGCGATAGCCCATACAGGCGAGGGGCTCACAGGAGGGTTTTTGAGTGGGTTCGTCCATCCGGTCCGGGGTTGGGACCACGTCGCAGCCATGGTCGCCGTAGGACTATGGGGCACCTTTCTCGGCCGCCCTGCGATATGGGTTCTGCCGGTCGTGTTTCCACTCGTAATGGCATTGGGTGGCGCGGCGGGGGTTCTAGGTCTGCCTTTGCCCGGCGTGGAGACCGGCATTGCGATTTCGTCAGTCGTCCTCGGGGCATTGATTTTGGGGAAGGTTCGCATGCCACTGTGGAGCGCAGCGATTATCGTCGGAGTATTCGCGATCTTTCACGGCTACGCACACGGTATTGAATTACCTGCAGCTGCCAATCCAGTTTCATTTGCGGTCGGGTTCGTTGTGGCAACGGGTTTGCTCCATCTCGCAGGCATCGCGCTTGGACTGGTCACTGCGTTACCGAGAGGAGAAATCTTTGTCCGCGCTGTCGGTGGATTGATCACGGCGGCTGGCGCTGGATTCCTGCTAGGCATAATCTGATGGGGAAGGGCGCCTAATGAACTCGATATATCTAATTGCTTCCGCTCTTTCCCAATTTGGAGATGTCCGGGCAGGATATATTCCTGCTGATCTGAAAGTTGCGCAGGTGATACTGGTTATCGCCGCCGGCCTGTCGATTCATTGTCTGGTCACAGCGGGTATTAGACGGGCTTCTGTCGCATTCTGCGGAGGAGTCGCCGTGAGCAGTTTTGCTTTACTGTATGTCGGGCCGCCATACGGTTCGTCTACGTTTGTGATTGGTTTTGCAGTTGTACTGGGCGTACTTACCGCGATGCGGTTCAGCGCTAATACTGCGATTGCTTCCATCATCATTTTCCTGATTGGCTCTGCGTTGACGGTCACGAGTGTTCCGGCAAATGGGCAATTCCCAGAGGCTATGAGCCTTATGGCTGTTAACGTCATCGCCGGCGCCGGCGCCATCATATGCCTTTCACAGCTTCTGGTGATTCTGAATCCAGGACGCGCGCCAGCGTGGCGGTCAATCGCGATTCAAATAGCTGGATCCTGGATCGTTGCGATATCAGTTCTGGTCATCGCAATCAGTTCGCAGACAAACTTTTTTTGAACCGACACACCGATTGTTTTGGATTGCCTGCACCATACGGCGCTGACGCTACGTATCTCTCATGCGTCTGATCCTTCAATGGCGCAGTTACAACCCGCCTTCTTACGCTACCAGCGTCCTTAAACACGAATGAGGGGCTTTGAGCGGTAGGCCAATCTGGAGATTACCAATGCAATTGAAGCGCTCCCTACTGATATCAGGCGCGGCTATCGGCGCCCTTTGCGCTGTGGCCATACCGACATGGGCGTCCAGTCACCGCGAAGCGCCCGGCACGACCGAGCAGCCAAAGATCGACGGAACTGATTTTTACATGTTCAAGAGTTACGAACCGGGCCGTGACCAGTTCGTGACCTTTATTGCCAACTACCAACCCCTGCAAAACCCCTACGGCGGTCCCAATTATTTCACGATGGATCCTGACGCGCTCTATGAAATCCACGTCGACAGCGACGGCGACGCGGTGGAAGATCTGACATTCCAATTCGACTTCGACAATCGCCTCGTCAACGACACCGGCGTGACGCTAGATATTGCGGGCAAGGATATCCCGATTGCGTTGCGTGCGGCGGGACCAGTCAGTGCGCCTGAAGATGCGGCACTCGGCGAGAACGAATACTATTCGCTGACGCTTGTCTCTGGCGATCGGAGATCGGGTACACGTGACGCCATCACGAATGCTGCAGATGGCTCGACAGAATTCGTCAAGCCACTCGACAATGTTGGTAACAAGACCATCGCAGACTACCCGACTTATGCCGGACAGTTCGTCTATGATGTTACGATCCCGAATTGCTCGACGCCTGGCCGCGTCTTTGTCGGCCAGCGCGCAGAGGCCTTCGCAGTCAATCTGGGCGAGATATTCGATCTTGTGAACCTGGTTCCTATTGAAGGCGACAGCGCCCCCGGAGCGGGTGACGGCGGCGGATTTCCCGGCGGCATTACCCAAGACCGGGCGAATGATGATCTCGTCGGCAAGGCCAATGTGACGTCGCTTGCAATTGAAGTTCCGGTAGACTGCCTTGTTGGTGCTGGGAACGGAACCATCGGTGCCTGGACAACAGCAAGCCTGCCGCAGGCAAATATCGAAGACCCACTGCCAACATACAAGCAAACGTCGCTTTATGGTGGCGCCTACGTGCAACAGTCGCGCCTCTCTGCGCCATTGGTGAACGAAGTTGTGATTGGTTTGCCGCAAAAGGACTTGTTCAATGCGGCTGAGCCGACTCAAGACGGTGCATTGGCTGATTATGTTACCAACCCTACTTTGCCCGCGATCCTGGACCTCTTGTTCCGTGATGCTGTCAACCAGACGCTCGGTACGAGTATCGCCAATCTCGCTCCCACAAATATTCCGCGGGATGACCTTGTCGCGGCGTTCCTCACGGGTATCCCGACGCTGAACCAGCAGTCGATTGTGACTCCGTCTGAAATGATGCGACTGAATACCGGGATTGCTCCGACGCCGCGCGCAACTCAAAGCACCTTTGGCGTTGCGGGTGATGATCTTGCCGGCTTCCCGAACGGACGTCGCCCGGGTGATGACACGGTTGATATCGCGTTGCGAGTTGTCATGGGAGCCCTGTGCTACCCGGTCCCGATCAATGGTACACCGACGGATCTGGGCTTCTGCACGTCGGATGATGCACCGGTTGGCAATGTTGCCTTCACTGACGGCGCGCCTATCAGCGCGACTGAGCTGAAGAATGCGTTCCCATACCTGAACGACCCGCTTGCAGGTTCGCCAAACAACTGAGGATGAAATATATGACGAAGAACATATGGAAACCTTTGCGATTGGTGATGATAGCAGGCGCGGCCGGCACAGTGCTGGTCGCTTGTGGAAAAGGCGGAGGTGGCAATGACGTCTTCATGCCACCACCACCACCGCCGGCACCAGCACCGGCCAATTTCGAAGACCAGTTCGGAGCAGGATTTGCCGCTGCTTTCGGTAAAATGACCACCGATGATCCAAATCCGGTCGCTGCAGGCGATGTGATTGATGTCGACAAGACGGCAGATCCGTTGGATGTGCCCGACCCCTCCTGAGCACGACAACTGGATCCACTACAACGGCGGCGAACCTCTCGGTTTCGCCGCCGTTACTCTTTGTGCGTTATTCGCTGAATGGTCTGGACATCTACTCTGGCGGAATTTGTGCGCCGCGCGAGAAGACTACGGGAGTACATGTTGGCGCTGTCCCAGCTGACATTTGCTTCGACACTTATAAACTGGGTGTTCAGCCCTGTACCTACTGGAGCCAATAGGGATGCGTCACTGAGATCCTCTCTGGTCACGTAGCCCCCGCGGCTCCGCATGGCGAGCAGCTTCCCGGCCGAGAGAGGATTGTCGAACAGAGCGCGAATGAGTGCATCACTTGCCGTATTGAGATTGATCGTGGTCGTGTCAGGTAATGCGCAACCAATCGATGTCAGCGCAGTGATTTCCGCTTCGTCGAAACCGAAGGCGGCGAGGTCCGACATATCGCTAATAGGGCCGCCAAGAGCGATAGCGGCGACCAGCCGATCATTCCACGAGGCGTCACCCTTTACCGCAGCGACAATTCTGGCGAACATCGCCTTGGCCGCGAGATTACCATTTGCCAGATTGTTGATGTTGAACCTGGATTGCTCGTCGCGAACAGATATCGAGAACGCCCCTTGCGACAGTTCGATTGGCACCTGAGACGCTAGGTACCACGCTTCGCCATAGTGATCGACGTCTGATCCCGACTGACCGTCACGCCTGAAAGCGGACACAACGGATGCTTCAGCGCCGCGTAAGAGCGCTTGCCCTTGCAACTTATCCCCTGATTTCTGCTCGAAGGTGACCGCTTGGTCCTGAACGGTCATCAGTGTCAGCGCCATGGCGCTGGCGAACGCGACAATGACGAGCACTTGGACAAGGACAATTCCTGATTCAGAGTGTTTCATTTGGTGAACGTGTCCGGCAGGTCGAAGAGTCCTTCAATCGACCCTGTAAGGGCGCCGGGTCGATCTGGCATGCGTATTTCTATACGCACGGCCCGGGCGTGAAGCGCTTCGTCAGTCGGCCATGTATCCCATTCGGCCCTCGCGGCGTCGATCACCGTGAAACGGGCAGTCTCTATTTCTGAATAACTGGACATGCCACTTATGCACTCGTCTGAAGTCCGGCGGAACGAGCGCTCCACGACAGTCAGGCTTACCGTTCCGGTCGCATTGCACACGTGTGTCCGCATTTTCAGTGTGCCCGAAGCAAGCGTCAAAGACGCCGGGTCAGCCTGGGCGAAATCGTCAGACAGGTCTGACAGCATCAATTGAAGTTCCTGAATTGCATCATACCGTGCATCGATCCGCGATTGCAGACTCGCCAATGTGTCGACGAGCGTAAACCCCGCAAGGCTCACGAGGCTGACAATTGCCAGCGAGACGATGACTTCGATTAATGAGAAGCCACTTTCATCATCGCGCGACAGTGTCGCTGCACCTGATGGGCATGTGTTCTGCGTATCTAGACTCAGACGACGGAGATGGACCCATGTCGCAAACCCTGGAGGCTCATGACGGGCCACTTTATACATCATCCTTACCCCCTCGGCGCTGGATGCTGCGGGGACTTTTCACGGGCGTTGCTGGCATCGCTTTCGCCGCGATGTTGCTAGCCACCGCTCCGGCGGAAATTCTCAAGGCTTTCGTGCCCGGGTTGCGCGAGGCAAATGTCTCTGGATCCGTATGGAAAGGCGAGGCCGTGTTTCCGCAGGGATTGAGTGCCGACTGGACGCTGTCGCCATTGCGCTCGCTGACGACGGCAAGTTTCGCGGCAGATTGGGCTCTGGGAGGCGTGGATTCGAGCCTGAAGGGCAGGGTGCGATTGACCAGTGGTGCTGAGATTCTTGATGTTGATGGCGTTGTCTCGATTGCAGAACTCAGCCACTTCGCGAATGCCGACTTTGGGGCTTGTGACCTGTCTGCGCGCCTCTCATCGGTCCGCCTGTCACTAAGAAACCAAGCGGTCTTGCTGGAAGGGAAGGCGATGATTGGCGAAGGCAGATGCGCCGGACGTGATGTGCCTGAATTGCAGGTTGTCTCCGAACCGATCGGCGGGTCGAGTGAGATCCTGGTCAAAGCCGCCGGCGCGGAAGGGAATGCGGAGGTCGCACGAGTAACGCTCGACACAGAAGGGCGCACCATTTTTACCGTGTCACCGGCTGGTTCACTGCTTTTCCTGGATCGCACCACGACGTCAGATACAGTTCTGGAGTTCGGCCCGCGTTTCATGCCATCAAACTCCTGACAATGTATTCAGGTTGACGATCGGGGTCAGGATCGCGAGGACGATAAACAGAACGATGCCGCCCATGACGAGAAGGACCATAGGCTCCATGAGCGCAACCAACGCTTTGGTCTGTGCCCCCAGTTCTTTCTGTTGATCCCTGGCTGTCCGCGCCAAGGCAGGTCCAAGTTCGCCGGATCGTATCGCGCTGGCAACAATTGCCAGCATCATGGGCGGCATGACGCCGGTTCTTGAAAGCGCCAGATCAAGTGCTGTGCCCTCTCCAACGTCATTTGCTGCCAGATGCATACGACTGCTGACATAGTCGTTGCTCGCGACACCTGCGGCGGTTTTCAGCGCCTCAACCAAGGGGACGCCGGATTGGATAAGTATAGCGAGCGTGCCCGATATTTCAGCAGCCTGCCGGCGAAGATTGAACGGCCCAAACAAGGGTGCCTTCAAAGACCATCGTCCCCACGCCTGACGGCCTGCCGGTCGTCGCACAGCCCACGCCAGGGCCACATAGAGCAGCGTAAGCGCAGCAAGAATACCCAGTCCGAACTGCCTGAGGAAATCCGAAACCGCAATTAGCAAGTCGGTGGAGAGCGGCAGGTCTGCGCCTCTCCTCTGGTAGACCGAGACGACGTCCGGAACGACTTTCGTGAGAAGAAGGACAATCACCGCGCCTGAAACAAGCGCAAGAAACGCCGGGTAAATGAGTGCGAGCTGCAGGGTCTGGCGGTTTTCCTGCCTTGTCTCTGTGTAGTCGGCCAGATGCTCCAGAACGATATCGAGGCGACCGGAGGACTCTCCAGCGGCGACGGAGGAAATGTACTGTCTGGGAAAGACGTTGCCTTGCGCGGACAGGGCCTTTGCCAGGCTGCTGCCGTCAATGATCTGATGCCGGATTTCTGTAAGGACCGTCTTGGCGCGGGCGGGCAAGTCCTGCCTGGCGACGGCAGCGAGCGCCTCCTCGACTCGGATAGAGTTTGCAATCAGCGAGGCGAGCTGTCGTGTGATCAGCGTCAGTGTCTTGCTGGTGATGGCCCTCCGGAATGTGCGGGTCGGTCTTTTGCGTCCTGCCGCAGACGCTTTTCCAGATGCGAGTGTGATCTGTACCGGCAAAAGCGCCTTGCTTCTCAACACTTGCCGCGCTTCGAGCTGGGATCCCGCAGTCAGGATTCCGCTACAGGTCTTTCCGGTGCTGTCGACGGCATTGTAGCGAAATTGCATCATGGTTCAGTTCCGACGTCGGCTGCGCTCAGCACTTCCTCGACGGTCGTGATGCCTTCCCGGATGCGTGCGGCGCCGTCCATGGACAAGCTAGGTCCGCGAAGCCGTGCAAGAGCGGTTAGTTCGGATTCCACCGCACCCGAGTGTATGAGTTTTTCAAGTTCGCCGTCGACCTCTACCACCTCGTAGATGGCGGTCCTGCCCCGATATCCGTGACCCGCGCAGGCAGGGCAGCCAGCGGCGCGAAATACCGGCATGCCAATCTCCGCACCTTTCCCTAGTCGCGACGCCTCGGTCGTCGTAAGTTCATCGGCGAGCTTGCAGGTGTCGCAAAGCCGCCTCACGAGCCTTTGGGCAATTAGGCCTGACAGGATCGTGGCGAGTAGGTAGCGATCGACACCCATGTCGACGAGGCGGGTGATACTTGCGATCGCGCTAGTCGTGTGCAGGGTGGACAAGACAAGGTGACCGGATGTCGTCGCCCTGACGGCCGCAGATGCGGTTTCGGGATCCCGGATCTCACCGATCAGGATAACGTTAGGATCCTGTCGCATAAGAACGCGAACGCCTTCTGCGAAAGTGACACCCTTGTGAGGATTGACCTGCATCTGGCCGATACCGTCAAAAGCATACTCAATGGGGTCTTCGACCGTCATGATATTCCGCGAGCGGTCATTGAGGTAGGTGATTGCCGAATAGAGCGTTGTCGTCTTGCCCGACCCCGTCGGCCCAGTCACAAGTATCATCCCGCCTGGCTTTGCCAGAAGGCGTTCTGTGACGGAGTGATCGCGATGCGTCATTCCCAATTGGGTGAGATTGAACTTTGCCGTGGTGCGGTCGAGTAGTCGCAACACGACACGCTCCCCGTACTGTGATGGGATTGTGGAAACGCGCACATCAACTTCATGTCCGCCGACATTCAGTGTTACGCGGCCATCATGCGGCTTTCGCTTTTCCGCGATATCCAGACCGGCCATTACCTTGATGCGGCTCACGAGCATCGGCGCCAGGTTTCGTTTCGGTTCGATACGGTCGCGAAGCACTCCGTCTATCCGGAACCGTATGACAAGCCGTGTCTCGTGCGGCTCGATATGAATGTCGGATGCCTTCTCGCGGATCGCTTCGGAGAGGAGCGCATTGATGAGTTGTACGACAGGGGCGTTCGCACGGTCATCTAGAATGTCTTCAGACGCAGCTGCATCATCAGCCAGCGCTGCGAGATCGGAGTTCGATTCTGCCGCAAGGTCTGCAGCCCGGCTGGCACTTGATTTGTAGGTCTCTGCAAGAGCCAGCTCGAAATCTGAAGCACTTAGCTGCTCGAATGCATCGATCCGCCCGGAGAGCCTCTGGCATTCGAGCAATGTTGGCAGATTCATCTTGTCGCGGTGAAGCAATGTAATGCCAGAAGTCCGATCACCTGAGAGAATGGCACCGGACCGGAGCGCAAAAGCATAGGGAAGGCGCGCACATTCTTGCGTCATGGGGCCTCCAGAGTCATTTGTGCTGAGACCGTGCCAGGCTCCGGCAGGCGTGAGATTTCAGCGTCAATGACGCTGATTGAATGGTCACGTGAAAGGGTTTCCAGCCAGGACATCATCTGTGCGAAATCTGCCAGCTCAAATTCGACAACGACTTGATTGGCGGACTGCTCAATTCTCTGAATAGGCAGTTTTCGCGCCGACGCCGTCGCGGAAACGATCTCGCGCAGGCTTGAGGTGTGGGCGCCACCGCCAGACGGAAGGCCGACTTCGGCGGGAAGAGCGGAGAGCGTTGAGCGAGAAGATTCAATGCGGGCGATGCGCGTGACCGTATCCGCACGCGCAGTCTGCAGGGGTGACCAGACAAGGGTCCACCAAGTTACAACAGCCAGAAGACCGGCAGCAGACGCGAGCAGCCATTGGTCTCTGGTCGACTTCGTGCGCCACCAGGCCGTTATCTGTGAGAGGCTCGTGTCCACGCTCATTGGAAGCCGTCCTTTGCCATGATGGAAAGGAGGCCTTCGGCGCCACCAGGAACAACGGTGGCCGCACCCAGTTCTGCCGAGATGCCTGATTGGGTAAGGCGGGAACTGAGCGACTGAAACGTGTCGAGACTATCTGTCTCGACATTGAGATCGAGGCGGTTCCCAGCCTGCTCGAAGGCCATGTCCTGGACAGAAACCGTTCTTTCGTCCCTGAGTGCCATGCTTGTGGCAGACAGGGTCGAGATGAATGTATCCGCTGGCCGGCCAAGGGCACTGCTGCTCAGTGAATCTATCGTTGCCATCAGGGCTGTTCCGGCTGGCGCATTGGGAAACCGGATACGAAAGTCCTCAATAAGTCGGGCTTCTCTTGTGTGAGCAACATGCTGCAGCGCGAGCGCATCTGCACCGGAGATCACTGTAGCGGCGGAGACGATTGCGAGTGTCAGCGCTGCCGCTACGTTGATGCTTCGAACTGTATTGCTCGCGCCAGGCGCAAACGCTCCCTGCCGCAGGTCAAGAAGAGCGCTGCGGTCTGGCCAGACTAAAGGTTCAGCTGAGGCAGACGTGTCAGCGCGACCGCTTTCGTCGATAATGATGCGGCATTCCGGCGAACCCTCCGACAGTGCAAAAACAGGCAACAGCGTTTTTGCCGTGGCAAACCCGGATCCATCGGGCAGGCGAACAAGTACGCGATCAGCGAGGCTCGCGACGTGCCAGACATCCTGAGGCGGAACCGGAAGAATCAGTACATCCGGAACTATCATGACCTGACGCGCACTTGCGTCGGTCAAAACCCATTGTGCCACCCTTTCAATATTGACCGCGCAAGCGAGATATCGCCCGTCTTCCAGCCTGCTTCCAATTGCGAAATGAGTCTGCTCAATCGGTTCGCCCAGCAAAGGCTCCATCGCAAATGGCAGACTGGCTTTTCTTTGGTCAGCGCGTTTCAGCGGGAGGGCAACGGCTGCAAGCCTCACGCGCTCGGTAGGGACGAAGACGATATCGGGATCGGACATGATCGCGAGATTCAATTCATATGACCGTAAACCCGCAGGCTCTGCGAACGCGTAGTCGTCCGCTGGTTCTGCAACGATGTCCGAGCTTTGCATCCTGAGCTGACCTTCCACCGTATCTGTTCCGTCAAGAGGATTTCAGACCAGATACGATGGAGATCAGCGTAACGATGCGACCCCAAGCGACCCATGTACAGACGCTGCTTCCGAAGGATGCGGGGCTGTCTCTCATTGAGACATTGATTGTATTGGTCATCATCGGACTCGTGTCGGCGATGATCGTACCCAAAGTAATTGGCCGGCCGGACGAAGCCCGGATAACCGTCGCTCGTAACGATATTGCGGCCATCGCCTCAGCCTTGAAAATGTATCGGCTCGACAACCGCGCTTATCCATCAACAGCTCAGGGGCTGTTAGCGCTTGTCAAGCGTCCCTCAGGTTCCCCTCAGCCTGCCAACTGGCACCCGGAAGGGTACTTGGACGAGGCCCCTAAAGACCCCTGGGGTAACTTTTATGAGTACAGGTCTCCCGGCGAAAAAGGGGGCTTTGATCTTCTCTCGTTCGGGGCAGATGGAAAAGTGGGCGGCGAGGGCCAGGACGCCGATATCCTTATCCAGGATGGGGCGCGATAGACGTGCGGTATCCCCGGCCCCCTAAACCAGTTGATGTACCCGCGAATGCCGGGTTCAGCCTTATCGAAGTGCTGGTCGCATTGACCGTGCTCTCAATAGCCGGTGTCGCCTTCATTCGGGTTGCGCAAAGTCACATCGAAACTGTTGATCGTCTCGAAGTTCGAATGCTCTCTGATATCGTGGCGCAGAATACGCTTGTGGAACTTCGGCTCGATCCTTCACTCATAAACGCTTCGCCATCGCGTGTGCAGATGGCTGATAGGACCTGGCGCGTAACGGTCGGATCCAAAGCCTCCAGCGATCCCGATCTCGCCGAAGTCAGCATCTCGGTCTCCGAAGACAGGGGAGCCGGGGCGGAATCGCTACTCAATGCCTTCGTCGATACGGCTGGCCCCTCATGAAATCCTTGCCATTCCTTTGGGCTATATGGATAGCCGGCGGAGCGGGCGTGATGTTTGCGCTCTACAATCTCTCCGAGTTGACATGGCACGCCTTGGGTTTCGTCAACCTGCCAGCAAGCAAATCAATGACCGCTGCAGGTCCATACCGCTCATCCCATGAGACGTCCGACATTACGCCAATACTGGCCTGGGCGCCTTTCGGACGACGTATTGAGCTCGCCAGCAGCGGGGCATCGCAGACAAGTCTCAACATCAAGTCCCTGAAATTGCTTGCCGTCCGGGTTTCTGAAGGCGCGTCCCGGTCAACCGCCACGATATCGGTGGAAGGGCGGCCGGCAGAGATTTTCCGGGTCGGCGATACTGTGAGCCAGGGCATAACTCTCAATGAGGTCAAGCAGCGTGGTGTGGTGCTTGATGTAAACGGAAAATCCGCAGATCTCGGTTTCGAGACGATAGGTGGCCCAGAGCGTGCGAACATCCTGCAGGTGGATGCGGATGCCTCAGGGGAACGGCTGCAAAGTACGATTTCACCCGTACCTGCGGTGGAAGAGATCATTGACGCATACCGTCAGCAGATTGCGTCTGATCCGGCAGGCCTTGTACGTCGCTTCAGTCTACAGCCATCACCTGAAGGCTATGTCGTTGGGGAAAATCCCCCAGTCGTTCTGCTTGCCGCCGGACTTCAACCAGGCGACCGGGTGACGCGTGTAAATGGGGCGCCCGTTGGAAACGTTTCGTCTGACAGTCGCCTGTTTGAAACCGTGATTGCATCCGGGCGTGCGCGCGTCGAGATCGACCGGAACGGTCGAGCAATCATTCTTACCTTTCCGCTTCAATAGGGATAATCTGATGAGCCGTCGACTGACCCTTTTGATACTTCTGATCCTTCTCGGGCCTATCGCGGAGGTGCATGCGGAAGACTTTCTGCAACAGGCCAAGGTTGAGACCAGCCCGGGATCTACATTTCTTCTGAATGCGCGCGACGTGGACATCGCAGTCTTTGCTGATGACGTCGCCACGGTCACCGGCCGGACGTTGATCCTGGACCCGGCCGTTCGTGGGAAGGTGACGGTTATTTCGCAGGAACCGTTGGATGCAGACGGCGTGTGGACGCTGTTTCAGTCTGTCTTGCGCGTCCAAGGGTTTGCTGCCATCCGGTCTGGCGGTTCATGGAGGATCATACCTCAGGCAGAGGCGCGGCAGGGCGGACCTATTGCGGGTTCTGCGGGCGCGCGTGATGCTGACCTCGTTACGCGCCTGATCCGTCTGGATAATCTTGCCGCGACAGAGGCCGCAACAGCCCTGAAGCCGTTCCTGTCGGCGTCGGGGTCTGTTGAACCTTTTAGTCGGCCCAATTCGTTGATCGTAACGGGTTATGCTGATGATATTTCACGCGTTGAAGCGCTTGTCAGGCAACTGGATGGCGGCGCAAGCGATTCCATGACGGTAATCCAGTTGTCTAACGCCAGTGCACCTGACGCGGCTGCGATGCTTGAGCGCTTGCTTGGTGGAGCCGGGAAGGGGCCAAGCATCGCTGCTGACGTCCGGAGCAACCAGTTGTTTGTGCGTGGGAATCCGAAAGAACTCGATGAGGCGCGGCGACTGGCATCGGATCTGGATAAAGGTGGTGGCGCAGCAATTACCACGCGTGTTTTCCGTCTTAGCAATAGTGATGCGGAGGCGGTGGTCGAGGTTCTGCGCGGCGCAGTCGGTGCAGGCGCGCCGGTCACTAATCCTGTAGCCCGCAGCCTTGTGGACAATGACAGGCCAGCCTATGGGGCTGGCTATCCGACGCTCGCGTCCAACCCTGCGACCGGCGGCGCAAAGGCTTCAAGTCGGTTCGATTCGGAAGCGAACCAACCGGCACTCGGCTTTGGCGTCGGGGGTGCAGACAGCGAACTGAGCCTGCAGGCCGCGACAGACATAAACGCTATCGTGGTGCGCGGCACATCCGGGCAGATTGCCGAAGTGGAGGGTTTGATAGGGGATCTGGATGTCCGGCGCCCACAGGTCGTGATCGAAGCGGCTATTGTCGAAATCACAGGTGATGCAGCTGAACAGTTTGGCGTACAACTGGGCATAGGCGACGCCGCGCCCCGAGGCGGAGCTGCAGCTGTTTCATTTTCGGATCAGGGACTGTCCCTACGCCGCATTCTATCCATTCTGGGCGCCCCGGTCGCCACCGGCTTGACGGAAGACGGATTGAGCGCCGGGATCGGCGTGAACGACGATTTCGGTCTTCTCGTTCAGGCGTTTGGATCGTCAACCAAGGCGAACCTTCTCTCGACACCTAGCATTACAACACTGGACAACCAGCCTGCAGAGATTGTGGTCGGACAGAATGTTCCCTTCCGCACCGGATCTTTCACCACGACCGGCAATTCGACAAACCCATTCACCACGATTGAGCGGGAAGATGTCGGCATTACATTGCGCGTTTCTCCGCGCATCTATGACGGAGATGTCGTGCGTCTTGATGTTAGCCAGGAAGTCTCATCCCTTGTTAATTCCGTAGTCCCCGGCGCGTCTGACCTCATTACAAACCGGCGCAGCATCCAGACGACCGTCCTTGCAGACAATGGCAGCGTGGTCGTGCTGGGTGGATTGATAACGGACGACAGGATTTCGGCTGAAAGCAAGGTGCCTGTGCTAGGCGACGTTCCGCTTGTCGGCAATCTGTTCAAGAATAAGTCCGAAAGCGGGACCCGCCGAACACTTTTCGTGTTTTTGCGGCCAACGATCATCCGTAGCCGCGAGGAACTTGACCAATTGGCCGCTGATCGGATGAGGGATTTGAACCAGGCATCAGCCTCACTGGAAAATCGCGAAAGCCTTCTGATAAGCGGGAACAGCGCGCCTCGCGTCATCGGCGTAGACAAGATTTATTAGGCGCATCCCTGACCCTTTTCGTTTTGAAAAGGGAGAAATTTCGAGTTTCGGTCATCCAGTCCGCCACATCACTCGTAAACTATATCACATACAATAATATATAGTGGGACGGTGGAGATGGATGGCGAGCGCGAACGTGAAAACGAAGTCCTCAAGAAAGCTTTGATCCGCTCGGCTGAGGGGGACAGACAGGCCTTCTCAAGGGTCTACGAGCTTACGGCGCCCCGATTGTCGGCGATCGTAATGGGAATCGTGAGTTGCGAAGAAACAACGAATGATGTGCTTCAGCGCGCGTACCTTTCGATATGGCAGAACGCGGGAAAGTATGACGCCCAGAGGGCAAACCCTTTCACCTGGATGCTTGTCATCATGCGAAACCGGGCCATTGATGCGCTGAGGGCTCGCGCGCGCTTTCACGCCACGGAGGAACTGGACGAGGGCGTTGAGGACGATGGGCTGCGGCCTGAAGCCTCCGCCCGGTTTGAGCAGGCGGGCAGGTTGCTGACGGAAATGATCGGAAATTTGCCCGCCAACATGGAGGCTGCGATCATGCTACAGGTCGTCCATGGTTATACGTGCCGGGAAATCGGCGATCAGCTGAATCAGTCTCCCCATACCGTGAAGAGCTGGATCCGGCGGGGGCTCGAGCGCATGCGCAACGAAATGCCTTATGCGACAAGCGCCGCCGCTATTTAGCTCCAATGTTAATGCTCCAGGCCTTTACTACAGGGCTTTCGCGCAAAAGGCCTGCAGGCCAAAGTAAGGTATGCTTGGCGCCTCGAGATTATCAGATTCCATTGAGCTTGGGTCGCCCGAGCCGATGGTAGAGAAGATTCAAAAGTGTGGCCTTGAAACGTTTCAAAACGCGAATGTCAGTAATGCTTTTGCCGTAAGACCAGAGTCCCTGGCTGGACGTCACGAGAAATTCCGCAATTTCTGAGATTTCACCTTTGTCGATCGGATTACCGCTGGCGCTGGTCGCCTGTCTGATGGCCTTTGCGAAGGCAGATTTCAGCTGCGCACTGTGTGCGTTCACGATCTGCAGTGCATCTGCATGCTGAGGAGCGAGTTCCGTCATCGTGTTGGCGATGAAGCATCCCGGGCCCGGCATCCCGCGATTTTCATGGAGCGCGATGAAATAGTCGAAGTAGGCCTCAATTGATTTGAGACCGTTGCTGCCCGATGTCAGGATTTGGATTGCCGGGTCCGCGAAGCGGGCGCGATATGCCTCGAGACAAGCTAGAAACAGTTCTTCCTTTCCACTGAAATCCGAATAAATGCCGCCCCGCCCGACGCCGCTGGAGGCAACCAGGTCTTCAATGGACGTGGCATTGAAGCCGTTCTCCCAAAACACACCCATAGCGCTTGAGATGAGGTCATCCCTGGATTTCGAACGGGGTCTTGGCATTGAGATTTCCTGTGATGGCTAGAGATTATTGATCTGGCATTTCTAATACTGAGACTAAGCGGCGATGAATACCGCACCCTGACAGACAATACTTTTTACTTTTCTCGTTGCCGGTTGACTCGCCCCATAGACAAATGCATCCATGTAGTGGAACGAATGTTCCATAATGAGCGCGATAAATCAACCGCCCCGGCGCCGGGTGCTGTGAGAGACCTGAATGATGGAAACGATACTGGTACTGGGCGCCGGAACGCCAGACGGCGTTGGGGGCGCAATAGCACTCCGGTTTGCGAAGGGAGGTTACCACGTACTTGTGACGGGCCGGACTTTGCAGAAGGTTGAAGCCACGCGCGCAGCCATTGCCGCACAAGGAGGATCAGCCGAAGCGATGTCATGTGATGTGACATCGCAACAGGACCTTGACGCTGTGTTCGACGCTCTGGCGGGTAAGGAAATGCCGCTTGCTTCGGTCGTCTACAATGCCGGCAACAATGCGCCTGTCGCTTTTGAGACACTGACGGCCGAGCAGTTTGAAGCCTACTGGCGTGTCTGCTGCCTTGGGGGATTTCTGGCCGCTAAACGTGCGATGCCGCTCTTGGCCGGGCAGGGGCGTGGCGCCATGCTGTTTACAGGCGCCTCGGCGTCCTTGCGCGGCAAACCCAACTTTGCACATTTCTCTGCGGCAAAGGGCGCGCTTCGAAACCTGGTCCAGGCGCTGGCACGGGAGTACGGCCCAAAGGGCGTGCATGTGGCTCACATAATCGTCGATGGAGTCGTCAATGGCGATCAGGTCAAGTCTCGGTTCGGTGACTATCTCGACAAGCTTGGAGAAGATGGAGCCCTCGATCCGGCCGCGATCGCAGAGGCTTTCTGGATGATCCATAGCCAGCCCCGGTCTGCATGGACGCAGGAACTCGACCTTCGTCCCTTCAAGGAGGCCTGGTAACGACATGACCGATATCTCTGACATCATGCTCTACATTGCCGCTGGCCTTTCCTTGCTGGGGGTCCTTGCTCATGAGCTTGCAGGAGCCCCAAAAGTTCTCGGACCGCTCAAAACGTCTGGCCTGCCTGACAGTGTGATCTGGCTCCACCATTTCTCATGGCATGTCGGATCGGTTGCAGTGCTGGCGATGATAAGCTTGTTTCTATTCGCCGCATGGCAGCCGTCTGGATTTCTTTTCGCGGCTGTGGCGACAGCAATGAGCGCTGGCTTTGCCGCGCTGGGCATCGGGCTCGCCATCTTCGGGAACCGGGCCCTGTGGCGAACACCGGCGCCGTACCCCTGGACGCTCATCGCGATCCTTGGCGGACTTGGGATGTATTTCATGGAGCGTTCGCTGTGAACAATTCGGACACGGACTGGACCTTTGGTGGCGCATGGCCCTACGAACCGAAATGGTTTGATACGCCTCAAGGACGACTGCACTACATAGACGAAGGTCCGCGCGACGGGATCCCTATTGTATTCGTGCACGGAAACCCGACCTGGGCTTACCTTTATCGGCGGTTTATCAAAGCCGTTACAGGTTGGGACTTTCGGGCGATTGCAATGGACCACTTGGGGTTCGGGAGATCGGACAAACCCACCCCGTCGGATGTCTATTCTATTTCCCTTCATGCCGACCGATGCGAAGCATTGCTCGAATCGCTGGACCTGGAAAATGCGACGCTTGTCGTTCAGGACTGGGGCGGCCCAATCGGTTTGACCTGGGCAGCCCGTCATCCCGAAAGGGTGTCGGGACTCTTCGTCCTCAACACATTCTTCCAGCGGCCGGTTGGCGAGGTTCCCTTGCCCGCCATCCTCAAGGCGTTTCGTACGCCGATTGTTGGCGAGCTGTTGGTAAAAGGAGCACACGCCTTTGTGAAGGGGTTCTTGTTTCGGGCGGGGCTGAACGATCCGTCACGCCTGACCGAAACTGACAAGGCGGCCTATCTCGCGCCACACCCTACCTGGTCGTCCCGGTCAGGAATCCTCGCTTTCCCACGTCAGATACCGTCCGGACCAAAGGGCCCGATAAGTGATTTCGTGGCTGCTGAAGGAGCAAACCTGGAGGCCGCGTTCGCCGGCAAACCTGTGAAAATCGTCTGGCCCATGAAGGATGTCGCGTTCAGCGCGGAAACACTCGATGGCATGTGGCTGAAGGCCTTTCCACATGCGGAGGTCACACGGGTCGAAAACGCGGGCCACTTTATTCAGGAGGATGCCCCTGAAACCGTCATTCCCGAATTGATGGACTTTATTGGCAGGACACACAAATCTTCTGAAGGTCCAAAATGAACCCCCGCATTCTCTGCCTTGTTTTCGCGCCTTTTGCATTTGGCACCAGTGCGTTCGTGTTTATTGGGCTGATTGATCCAATGGCTGAGGGTCTTGGTGTTGGCGTCCCTCTGATCGGGCAGCTGCAAATGGTATTCGCGATTGCATGTGGGGTCGGCGGTCCATTTTTGGCGCGGCTGTTGTCGGGCGTCGATCGCAAGAGACTGCTTGTCGGCGTGCTGGTGAGCATGGTGGCGATGAATTTTGCGTCAGCCCTGGCACCCGATTTTGTGACACTGGCCGGGTTACGTTTTCTGGGCGGATTCTTTGCAGCCCTCACAATCCCGCTGGCGACGACGATCGGTGTAAACATGGTGCCTGAAGCAAGGCGACCGGATGCTATCGCTGCTGTCATGGCTGGGTATACGTTGGCATTCCTGCTGGGAATGCCGCTCGGCACAATCCTGGGGGATGCTTTTGGCTGGCGCGCGGCATTCTGGTTTGCAGGCGGAGTAGCCGTCGTCGCTGCACTACTGATCGCACTTGTAGCGCCTGGAAACGTAAAGGCTCCACATCTTGCTGGCGCTAATTTCAAAACGGCGCTCAGCGGTGAAAACCCGAAACTCATGGCGATCACCATGCTGGGATTCGTCGCGACCTTCGTGACGGTTGGCTATATCGGACCCGTCATTACCCAGACGACAGGACTTACGGGTGCAGCCATTGGCGGTGTTCAAATTGCCACCGGCATCGGCAGCTTGATCGGTGTACCTGTCGGGGCGTTGTTTGCACGACTAGCTGTTCGAAAGGCACTGTTCATTCTGTTCGTGTTGGCCGGCCTGACGCAGGTGGGCTTCGCGCTCGGCATGCATTTTGATTTTGGGGGCTTGTCGGTGCCTTTCTTGATCGTGACGATGGCGCTTGGATCGGCTGCGCTGTTTGCAACGACCACCGTCGTTCAGGCACGCCTAGCAGCCACCTCTGGCGCTGCAGTGACGATCGCGTTCGCCCTCAACAGTTCCATGGTTTATTTTGGACAAGGCGTGGGCGCTACCCTCGGAGGCGGTGTGATCGCAGCAATAGGATTGAGTGCGACCGGCATTGCGGGAGCGGGTGTTGCTATTTTTGCTCTGGCTCTCGTTTTGGCTCTACGTGTGGAGTCTGCTCGTCCGTGAAGCGCAGAAACTCGTTCGTATTAGACTGGCGGCACCATCAGTCGCCGCGTCGAACGATAGAGCCCGTGGCGACAAGGTCTGAAAGAAGCGCAAGCGTCGCCTTGCCGGAAGTTTCAAATGGATCGAGGTTCGGGCGCTTGAAGTATTTCAGCAACATGCCGGGATTGAGCTTGGCGATACTCACGTGTCCCATGGTCCAGTTTCCGAACATCCGCTCATCAATCTCCGCATAGTCGAGAAGACGGACATGGGTGTGGCGTGGGTCACGGACGATTGCGTTGAACAGTTCACATACCTCGTCGCGACCGCCCTCCAGAACCTGAATGAACAGATCGTCGGACACACATAGCAGCCCTGTAATGCCGAGGGCTGGATTGTTGGTTCGTGATTGGTTGAGGATATTATCGAGAAACGTTCCCTTCAGGGCGTCGGCAGGACGGCTCGCGTACAGGCACCTAACAATCATCTCAGTCTCGCTTTCTCAAATTAAGCAGCGCCAGGAACTCACTACGAAGCGTATGATCCTTGAGGAATGATCCGCGCATCGCGCTGTTGATCATCACGGCCTCATCTTTGACGCCGCGCCAGTGCATGCAGAAATGGTCGGCCTCCATCACGACGGCGAGGCCGTCGGGGCTGACCTTGCTCATCAGGATTTCCGCTATTTGAGCAATGGCTTCTTCCTGTATTTGCGGCCGTGACATGATCCACTCGGCAAGCCGGGCGTACTTTGACAATCCGATAAGGTTTGAGTGTTCATTGGGCATGAGCCCGATCCACAGTCGTCCCATGATCGGACAGAAATGATGGCTGCACGCGCTCCGAACCGTTATCGGCCCGACGATCATCAACTCATTTAGGGATTCCGCGTTGGGAAATTCGGTTACGGCTGGCGTTGCCACGTAGCGGCCGGCAAAGACTTCGGTAAGATACATCTTTGCAACCCGGCGCGCTGTGTCACGAGTGTTGTGATCATTGTCGATATCTATCACCAGGCTTTGAAGGACGGTTTTCATGCCTTCTTCGACTTCAGCCAGAAGCGCGTCGAGGTCACCCGGTTCAAGGAAATCGGCAATATTATCATTGGCGTGAAAACGTTTTTGCGCGCGCTCAATGCGCTGACGGATCCGGACTGATGCCGGCTCGTCCCTAGCGGAAATCACATTGTCTTCTTGGTCGTCCATCTTCAATATTTCTGCTTTGCAATTTAATTCCGATATCACCCTTAGGGCATTCAAGGCACGTTGTCCCACTTGGAAATGAATACAGAAATCAGGGCGATTGCTTTCAACTGGGCGTATCAGTGGACCCACAGCCGGGCTGTTGGACTGATGGTGAACTAGACGACCGCCCCTCTAGTTCAAGATGTCACCTGAAATCTTCCAGCTCGGTGTTTCCATCAGGTCACCTGAATAGGTAGCCTGCGAAGTTCGAAGAAGATGACTGAATTGGCCACCTAATGACCGATGTTGCTACCACCTGACCGAAATAACCACGCGCGCTGTGATCTCCTTAGAAGAAAAATTCATTGTATTGATCGGTTTTTTTGCGGTCAAATATCGAAAATAATCTGTCCCTTCTATGGAGCAGTTCTGTCAGCTTCGTTATGGTGCTCAGGTCCGGGGCGGAATTCATTCCAGACGCGCAAACAAGGAATATCCGATGTCCAGCACACACTTCAGCATGACGATCAACGGTCAGGCCATTAATGGCACCGAGACCTTCGCCGTAGAGAATCCCGCGACCGGCAAGGCTTTTGCGAATGCACCCGATTGCACGCGCGCGGAACTTGATGCCGCTGTTGCTGCAGCGCGCGCAGCCTTTTCGGGCTGGAAGGCGACACCCATCGCCAAGCGCCGAGAGCTCCTCAATGCCATGGCGGGCGTCATCATGCAGAACCTGCCTGAACTGTCCCGACTTCTCACACAGGAGCAGGGCAAGCCGCATCCTGATGCCGAAGGTGATGTCGGCGGTGGCGCCTTCTGGCTGATGGAATCCTCAAAACACGAGATCCCGGAGCATGTTTCCGAGGACTCCGCCGAGCGCCACGCTGTCACGCGCTATGGGCCGATTGGCGTTGTAGCCGCAATCGTACCGTGGAATTTCCCAATCATTCTGGCCGCCTTCAAGCTTGGCCCTGCGTTGCTTGCAGGCAACACGGTTGTCCTCAAGCCCGCCCCGACGACTCCGCTGACGACGCTACGCATAGGCGAGCTGTTGCGCGGCGTGCTGCCAGATGGCGTTTTAAACGTGATCTCCGGTTCCGACCGGCTCGGTCCTTGGCTGACGGCGCATCCGGGCGTGGACAAAGTCAGCTTCACTGGCTCGACCCAGACCGGCAAGAAGGTCATGGAAAGCGCGGCGCATTCGTTGAAGCGTGTGACACTGGAACTCGGCGGCAACGATCCAGCGATTGTGATGCCGGACGTCGACGTGGAGAAAGTAGCTGAGGATCTGTTCTGGGCCGCCTTCCGCAATACCGGGCAGATATGCATCGCCACCAAGCGCATGTATATTCACAAGGATGTCTACGAGCCACTCAAGGCCGCCCTTGTGGCCTACGCGAAGACCGTCAAGGTCGGGGACGGGGCGGAACAGGGCACGCAGATCGGCCCCATCCAGAATTCGGCCCAGTACAAGCGCGTGCTCGAATTGATCCAGGACGCCAAGGACAATGGCTACAAGTTCCTTATCGGCGGCGAAGCATCCGATGTTCCCGGCTATTTCGTGCCGATCACCATTCTTGACAACCCGCCTGAGAATGCCCGCATCGTGCAGGAGGAGCAGTTCGGTCCGGTCCTTCCATTGCTCAAGTTCGACAATCTTGATGAAGTGGTCGGGCGCGCGAATGACAGCGAGTACGGCCTGGGCGCCTCGATCTGGTCGAGCGACATTGCGCGGGCGCAGGAGATCGCCACAAGCCTTCAGGCTGGCACCGTCTGGATCAATGAAAGCCAGCACCTCAGCCCGCATGCGGCTTTTGGTGGCTTCAAGCAATCAGGCATTGGCGTCGAGGGCGGACAGGAAGGCGTGCTGGAGTTCTGCCAGGCGCAGACCGTTTTCACCCGCAAGCCACAGCCAGCGACTTAGGTGACACCACCGACCGAAACAAGGGCGTCCAAACGGACGCCCTATTCCAGATATCAGGGCAATTTTTTGAGGTTTTGGCCTTAGGCTTATTTCAGGCTGGCCATCACGCTTTCCGCATTCGGCTTGGTCTTTGCGGCGTGCAGGCTGATCAGCCCGACGCTCTTCGTGGCGGCTACCGCATTGGCCAGCATCTCAGCCTGGCATGCGCGTTCGTACTTCAATTTCCCGCCGAGTCCGCCTGCATTGCGTGAGTCGACGCGGCAGGCATGTCGCGCCTGACGCTCGAACGCGGTGTAGGTTACCTCTGGAGAGAGATCCGGATTGTAGTTGAATTTCGCATTGAAGGTTGTGTCTGCGCTGGCAGCGCCGACGGTGACGAAGCCGAGGGCGGCTGCGGCGAGGACGGCTTTGAGGGTGATGGACATTGGGTGTCTCCTTTGAGGTCTGCATGTCTCTGATGCAGCGCTCCGGCTGCCTCTCCACTGATCACGGGATGAGCTCTGCAATCCCGATGCGCGCACGATTTCGACCTGAGGATTTTCTGAGGGACCAGATTCAAATGGGCCGTATCGGTGATCTGCGATCAGGTATGCCTTGCCAACCTGCCGCGTGACATCGATGATCGACTGACACGAAGCAGCGGAGGCAAGCCATGGCCGTCTACAATCTGGAAATGGCGAAGACCCAGTTGACGCTCGCCGCAATTGCGAACGCTGCCGTCGGCCAGCCGATGAGAGTGGTGAAACCGGCCATCGAGGTTGAACTCGCCAACACATCCTATGCTACCAAAGGGGAATGGTCGCTTGTCTGGGGCCCGGTTGTCGGCACGGTCGACCAGAACATGCTCTATGTCGCGCGCCACAAGCAGACAGGTTTTCTGTCAGTCGTCCTGCGCGGTACCATCTATACGGTCGATAGTTTCTGGGAGGATGTTCCCAAGAGCCAGTCTCCTTGCCCTTACACGAACGGGGTGCAGACTGCCGTGTCGTCCGACTTCCTTGAGGCGGTCGCCGGAATGCTGGGAGTTGCTGACGACAACTCCGGACTCACCCTGCCGGCCTATCTCAGCGCTGCGGCCAGCGCGTCCCACGGCGTCAACCTGTTCGTCACCGGCCACAGTCAGGGGGCTGCCCTTGTTCAGATTCTTTATGCCTGGGCCCTGCAGCAGGCGCCGTCATGGCCCAATTCGGGTGGAACCAATATAATTGCCTATGCTTCGGCGCCGCCCTCGCCAGGCGACCCAGCTTTTGCAGCCTGGATTACTGCGAGCGGGGGATCCTTCCAGATTATCAATCCGCTCGACACCATTCCCTACTGGTACGGACGGATCGACCAGATGATCCCCGACAATGTACCTGAACCGCTACCTGACACGATCGAAGGCGCCCTCATCCGGGATGGCATACGGCTCTGGGCTGACCAGGCCCGGGCCGCAGGCGCGTGGCAACAGGCCGACACGCTTGTGCGTCTTGGGTCGGTCCAGCTTCCGTCAACCATCGGCTTTGTCGATCAGGCCAAAAACCAGCACACGCACAATTCCTATTTATATCTGATGGGCGCGCCACAAACCGATATCGGTCCCGCCTCCCTGTTGCCGGGCTACGGCTCGCCCTCACCGTGATCGAATCTAAACCGGCCGTCCGTTCCGTCACTGCCAGGCAACGCTGTGCAGCCCGCCGGCCAGCCAAACTCCCGCCACACCGCAGCCAGACCGCGTGATTCTGCAAAGTCAGGAAAGCCGGGATGCGTGCGAAACGAGCGGGCCCAATTGAAATCGCCCCACATGGCGACAGACGCGACGCTCTTGATGGCATAGGCATCGCCCCACTGGGCCATCAGTTCCTCGACCATGCCGAGATTGGCCACTGCGGTGAAAGTCGACGGTGAAGGCTCAAAATCCCTTGCCCCCATCTGCATGGCAAGCACCTGCCGCATCATGTCGCCATCAGGCTGGCTGTCGTGGAAAACGGCGCGGGCGAACATTTCCCATATCGGCCGGCCCTGGGAGCCGCCCTCCAGTTGCGCACCGATTTCGTCGAACAGCTTCAGGTGCTGGCGCTCGGCCTCGTATGGGTCGCCGCGTGCAAAGGCGTTCCATGTGAGCACTTCCCGAGCCAGCTGGTCACCCAGCTTGATGGCATGCCGGGCATGGCGCTCCGCCGCCTCGTATTGCTGCATATTCTGGCGAACCAAGGCCAGCGTGTGCCAAGCGAAGGCATCCAGCGGATCAAGGTCGAGCGCCCCCTCCAGCAGCCGCGCCGCCTCTTCATGATAGCCGAAGCAGGCGGCATAATGGCCGACGCTGAACAGGATGCCGGAATTTTGCGGCGCAAGTTGCAGTGCCGTCTTAGCCATCCGGAAAGCCGTCAGCGCGTCGCCTTCGAAATAGCGGATATTTGCCGACCAGATGATCGTTTCGGGTGCCGCCGGGGCAATTTCCATCGCCCGCTCGACCGCTGTCTTGGAGGCGTCAAACATGGATTTCAACGAACGGTTCTGGCGATAGGCCGAGGCAAAATTGTTCAGGGTCGCAATCTCGATCCAGGCCATCACGAAGTCGGGGTCTATGCCGACCGCCTCTCTCAGCATCGCTTCGGCGCGGTCGAATGTCGCCTCATCCTGTTTGAGGCGGTAGCTCGCCCGTGCCCGCAACAGGAGGTCGTAAGCTTCAAAACTGATTGTCAGGCGCGGGGCCAGGCGGCCCTGATCGGAGGGATGCAGCAGTAAATGGAACTCGCGGGCCACGACCTGAGCGATCCGGTCCTGAAGATCGAAAATGTCTGTCAGCTGCGAGTCAAAGGTCTCCGACCATTGATGAAACCCGTCTGCTGATCGAATCAGCTGAGTCGTTACCCGAACCCGCCTGCCATGTTTCCGGACTGAGCCTTCAAGGACAAATTCGACATTCAGCGCTGCCCCGATGGCGCGTATGTCTCGCGTCTTCTCCCTGAAAATGAACGACGATGTCCGCCCAGCGACTTTCAGGCCCTCGATATGTACCAACGCATTGATGATTTCCTCAGCGATGCCATCAGCGAAATAGGCCTGGTCACCCGTATCGCTCAGATCGGTAAAGGCCAGCACCGCGACCGATGGCGTAGCCGCTTGCACAGCCGTTTCGGTTGCGGGCGCCTCGGACCCGACGTTGGCCTCGAGACGATAGCCCAGCGTCGGAACAGTCACCACAGCGACGTCCTTTTCGCAGACAGCGAGCAGGGCCTTGCGCAGGAGGGATACGGCACGCGTCAGCACTTCCTCGCCGCTTGGACTGCCTGGCCACACACGCTCGAATAGTTCATCGCGCCGCCAAAGTCCGCCCGGCCTCTCCGACAATGCCAGCAGGACAGCCATCACCTTCGGCTCCAGCACCATTTGCCCGCGTTGCGAGGTCAGCCTTAATGCGTCCGGCTCGACCTTCGCATCATTTAACTGGAAAGTTTTGTGCGCGCGGGAGGAGTCGAATACGCCTGCCATCTACTTTCGCCTCCCCGCTGTTCCGGCTACCCTTGGCCTTTATGCGGCCAGTCCCCGCGTTGCGATAGTCCCCGAACGCCTCGTCTGATACGCACTTGGTGTTCCACCTTGTACAGTCTCGCTCCATGTCTACACTAAGACGAGGCAGAGGGGTCAAAGCACGTGGATAATCTATTGAGACAATTGCCACAGATGCAAGCGCTCCTTGATACAGCACATATCGGGGGGTTGCTTCGGACCTATACGCGTCAGGAGGTTACCAGCGCCCTTCGCTCGACTCTTCAAGCCTTGCGCGGCAGCGTTCGATCCGGCTGCCTGACGAGCCTCCCTGATTTCGACAGCGAAACCTTTGCCACGAGCGTTGCCAGTCACATTGAAGCGGAGCGTCGACCAAACATACGCTCGGTTATAAATGCGACAGGTATCATTATCCATACCAATCTCGGCCGCGCCCGCCTTGCGCCCGAAGCGCTGGATGCCATCCAAGCGATTGGCGCGAACTATTCAAACCTTGAGCTCGACCTCCATACCGGAAAGCGTGGGTCCCGCCATTCCCATGTCGAAAATCTCATCTGCGACCTGACGGGAGCTGAAGCCGCCCTTGTCGTGAACAATTGTGCTTCGGCTGTGCTGCTCAGCCTGATGGCAACTGCGCACGGCAAGAAAGTCATCGCGTCGCGTGGCGAACTGATCGAAATCGGGGGGGCTTTTCGCCTGCCTGACGTTATCGAACAAAGTGGTGCAATTCTCAAGGAAGTCGGTTCGACAAACAAAACCCGTGCCGCAGACTATGAGCGTGCCGTGGACAGCGAAACGGCGGTCCTCTTAAAGAGCCATACAAGCAATTTCCGCATTGTGGGTTTCACGTCTGCGCCCAAGCGCGAAGACCTCGCCATAATTGCACGCAATTCAAATACCATTCTCATGGAAGACCTTGGTAGCGGTGTGCTGATAGACCTTTCTGCTTATGGCTTGCGTGATGAACCTGTCGTATCTGACATCCTGAAATCAGGCGTGGATCTTGTCATGTTTTCGGGGGACAAACTGCTTGGCGGTCCTCAGTCTGGTATCATTGCCGGACGCGGCGATCTCGTCGGCCGGTTGAAGTCCCACCCACTCTGCCGGGCTGTGCGCCTTGACAAGCTCTCGCTCGCCGGGCTCGAGGCGACACTCCGGCTCTACCGGGAACCTCACGACCCTTTCCAAAGCGTTCCCGTCCTTCGGGCCATCGCTCAGACTACCGGTGAAATTCGCGCGCGCGCCGACCGGCTTGCCGACGCACTGATTGCATCAGGTCTCGAAGACGTCACTGTTGCGAAGAGTGCAGCCTATGTCGGAGGCGGATCTCTGCCTCAGCAAGATCTGGAAAGCTATGCCGTTTCCATATCTGTACCGTCTTATACAGCAGATGCGCTTGTCGCGGCGCTGCGCGCCGCAGAGACGCCAATTGTGGGTCTGATCAGGAGCAACCGCTTCGTCATGGACGCCCGAACACTCAGCGATGAAGACCTGCCCCTTGTGCTGCAAGCGTTTCGCGGTCTGCGCGGGCGATGAAAACGTGTCCCGTGGTCGTGATTGGGCATGTCGACCACGGAAAAACGTCACTGGTGCGCGCCCTGACGGGTATGGAGACCGATAGGTTACCAGAGGAAAAGGCGCGCGGTCTCTCCATCACGCCAGGCTTTGCCTACCGGCAGTGCAGCGATGTCATGATCGACTTCATCGACGCTCCCGGTCATGAAAATTTCGTTCGCGCCATGGTCTCCGGCGCGTCTGGTGCCCGCGCAGCCCTTCTTGTCATATCCGCAGTCGAGGGTGTACAGGCACAAACCTTGGAGCACCTTCAAATTGCTGAATCCCTCGGGATCGATGAAGGCATCGTCGCCGTCACGCAGTCAGACCGGCTTTCCAAAGCTTCCCACGCTGCGCGCGAAGCGGAGCTGCGCGCTGCGTTGTCAAATACGCGATTTTGCGACGCGCCCGTCATTTTCTGTTCTTCCGTTACGGGGCAGGGGATAGACGCGCTTGTCGATGCGCTTGGGCATCTTGGCCTTCGGTCCACCGGCACCGAGCCAGTTTGTGCGCCCTTGCTTCCGGTTGACCGGGTCTTCGTCGCCGAAGGGCGCGGCACGGTTGTTACGGGGACACTGCAAGGCGGATCAATGCAGGTAGAAGAAGGTCTTGTCATTGCCGGCAAAGGGCAATCCACAACCATCCGCGGGATACACGTGCGCGGTCAGGAATCCTCTCAGGCAAATCCGGGCGAGCGTACAGCGCTGAACCTGAGAGGCATCTCCGCCAATCAAATCAAACCGGGTGATCTCCTGCATGCGCCCGACGCATTCGTCCCTTCCATTCAATGTGATGTTGTCATCAGCCTGTCCCCCCGCGCCAGCCGCCCTGTCAAACACATGCAGCAAGTCCGTGTCCTGTATGGCACTGCCCATGCTGTCGTGAGTGTTCGCTTCTTTGATGGGACACAATTGGACCCGGGCACATCGGTCTTTGCTCAGCTTCGCGTCCCTGTGGCGATCACGACCTTTGCCGGGCAGCGTGCAATTATCCGTAGCCTTTCGCCAGCGCAAACCCTCGGCGGTGCAATTATACTCGATCCTGTGGCGGATCCGAACAAGACCAATAAAAAGCAACGGATCAAAACGCTCGAGGCGGCACGGCGTGGCGACATCCCCCAGATCGCGATGTCCCTTGCTCGGGAACATCAGGGAATTGCACGTATCGCTGACATCTGCCGCCTCGCGCGCAGGCCGGCGATGAAAGTTCGAGAGGAACTCGCCGCGACCTTCATTGACGTCACGACGACCCTCGTTTCGCCGTCAACCACCGTTGAAAAGGCGAGGGAAAACTATCTCGCACGTCTTCAATCCTGTCATGCGGCACGCCCGCTCAAGCCATTCGCGCCGCGCGCAACGATGTATACACCGGACACGGCACGGGCGCTGATCGCGTACGTCGAGACGGTGCTCGCTTCGGAGGGAAAGCTGGTGCTGTCCGGTAATGATGCGGCCCTGCCAACTCACTCGCCACTTCATTACTTGACCAAACATCAACAAGACCGGATGGCCTGGATAGTCGCAAAACTAAGGGCAGGGGATGTTTCGCCTCCTGCGCCTGAAACACTCTTCGCAGGTCCGGACGACGCCGATCTTCTTGCCCTTCTCGCTCACGAAGGAGTGGCCCTTCGTCTCTACAATGTCTCACTCGGGCAGTCTCTCGTGTTTCACGCGGACGCCATCGCCGCTGCCGCCACAATACTGAAGACCCGCTATCCGGGTGAGACGGCCTTTACGACCGGAGAGGCGCGAGAGGCCCTCAATACAACTCGTAAGTTTATCATACCGATCCTCGAGTATCTCGATTCACAAGGCACGACGATACGAAGGGGCGACACCCGCTATATTGCTGACGTTTGACGAACGGCTGGCTGCCGCTAGTGTCGTTTTTTCATGGAGGTGACTGGAGTCTGGTGGCTTCCCTGGTCTTCAAAACCATGGACGCGTCGACAAGACGTGTGGTGGGTTCGATTCCCATCCACCTCCGCCAGCCCCGGCGTCACCCTAGACAATACACCTCTCTCATCCCCAATATGTTCTGAAGCAATCAGGAGAGAGTCCATGACGGAAACCAAACCGAGCTTCTCTCTGAAGTCTCTGTCCGGCGATACCCACACGTTTCCGGCCGACGGCTCGCACCTCATCATTTTTGTCAAGGAAGATTGTGAAACGTGCAACACGGCCGTCCCTGTCGTGGAGGCTCTTCACAAGGCGTACGGTGACAAGCTGCGCGTGTTGATGCCAGGCCAATCGGGAGCCGACAATGCGAGCCTCAGGGACCGCCATGGTCTCACGTTTCCGATCCTTGATGACACGTCCTGCAAAGTCTCCTTTGATTGGGACATCGAAATCGTTCCTTCCGTATTCTGGATGGATGCGCATGGCAGGATCATGTCACATTTCGAGGGCTTTGTGCGTGAAGAATGGCAAAGTCTGAACGCAGACCTCGCTCGGAGCCTCGATATGGCTAAAGCCCAGATCGACTGGTCTGGCCTGCCCGCATGGCGTCCCGGATGTGGCTCCAGGCATCTTTATCCTGAAATTTACGACAAGCTCCGCGCAAGCGCAGAGGGCAGTCCGATCCGGGCGCGGCGCATAGACATTGCGCCTTCGGACGACGTGATTGAGTTCATGTTTGATCAGGGTTTTTCCGATGGTCTGCCGCTCGTGCCGCCCACGCCCGAACGGGTCCTGCGAATGCTGGAGGGCACGCGCCGCCCTGCGCAAGACCTTGTTGCCACCGTCCCTCCCAATATGGGTGAAGCGACGGTAGAAAAAATTGCCATCAACGCGGTCATGGCGGGATGCAAGCCGGAATACATGCCTGTGATTATTTCCGCACTGGAGGCTGTCTGCACCGATGCATTCAATATTCATGGCGTTACTGCCACCACGATGGGGGCGGCGCCAGTGATCGTTGTCAATGGTCCGATCCGTGACAGGATCGGCATGAATAAGGGCCTGGGGGCGCTCGGGTCCGGCAACCGCGCCAACGCGACGATCGGCCGTGCCTTGCGGCTCATCGTTGGCAATGTGGGCGGCGGAAAGCCCGGCGGCGTTGAGCGTTCTACCCTTGGCAACCCGATGAAATATACGATGTGCTTCGCGGAAAATGAAGAACGCTCTCCCTGGCCGCCCCTTCACGTTGAACGCGGATTCAAGAAAGAGGATTCGGTCGTCACTGTCTTTGCCATGACGGGCGGGCCCGTCCATATTGTTGACCAGGAATCCCGCCAGCCGGAACAGGTCGCCGGCTCCATCGGGTTGGGCCTGGAAGGGGTATTCTTGCCCAAATTGAGAAACCTGCCAATCGACGCCCTACTCGTTGTCTGCCCGGAACACATCGACACGCTGATGAGTGAAGGCGATTATACCAAGGATCGACTGCGCGCCCGGATCCAGGAGGTGACCCGACGCCCCTTGAGCGAGATGGTTGCCGACGACACGTCCGGCACAGGCATCCCCAAGTCAGTCGCCGAAAAAATGGGAGCGGCGAAGCTCAAGGCTGAAGTGCCGAAATTTGCGGGTCCGGAATATATCCATATTGTCGTCGCGGGATCCGATGCGGGCAAGTTCAGCTCGGCTTTCCATGGGTGGGCGACGGGTGAAATCGGTTCGCAATCGGTGTCGCGTATAATCGATTCAGGCTAGCGGCATGATACTGAATGGCTATTGTGAAAAAGTACGCGAGCAGAAGAAGGATGGAAAATGACAACAATTCTTGATCCCACGGATGAGCGAAAGCCGGTCGCGCGTCAGATCTCGCCCAGAAATGGAGCGCTCACCGGTACGATCGGCCTGCTGGATATCCGTAAGCCCCGTGGTAGCGTGTTGCTCGATGAGCTTGAGCAACAGCTTGCGACCCGCTTGCCTGGCATCACGGTGAAGCGGTATTCGAAACCAACCTTCACCAAGCCGTGTCCCGATGACCTGCGCCGCGAAATTGCAAGTGAAGTGGACTATCTGGTAGAAGCACTGGCCGATTGAGGTTCCTGTACGACGTGCAGTCTGCACGACACAGTCTGGTTTGAAATCCAGGGAATCCCATCGGTCTCCATTGCTTCATCCGAGTTCGAGGAAGCTGCCAATTTTCAGCGTAGTGCTCTTGGCATGGAAGACGCTCGCTATGTCCTTGTCCCACATCCAATCCAGGATGCCACGGATGATGAAATGCGAACCAAGGCAAGACATGCACTCACCAGCATTATCAATGCACTGACCAAGTAGCAAAGAGAGTCCGGTCTGCCTCCATCTGACGGGTCGGTGCTGTCAGGCTAATGCGTACTGTCTCCATTCTTCGTGGACGAGCAGGTGTTGGGCGACGAGAAGGTCGCGCTACTCGCGAAGGGCGGCGTCGCGTTTCTGTTTGACCAGATAAGTGTCATTTCCAGAAGAAAGCTCCGTCCAACAAGGTATTTGATCGGATCGTCTGCGAGGATGCAGGTTTAGTAAAATCGATTCTAACTTATTTCCGTTTAGTTTTTTCCTTTTTTTGCGGTCTGGCAGGCAGTGGCGTCAACAGCTCTGCTGCAACGTCTCGAAATACGAGCCCGAGTTTCTGGATATTTGCCTCAAGCGGTGATCCTGCCCGCCAGACCAGGCTGATTTGCCTTCGCGCAAGCGGGTGATCAATCGGACGGACGACCTGAGAAGGATCTTTACGGGCCTCCACGAGCGCGTAGAGGCTTGGCAGAATAGCAATTCCAGCCCCCATTCCCGCCATCTGGCGTAGGGCATCAAGTGAGGTGCCTTCATACTCCGTGGAAACATGAGCGCCTGCCGCTTCGGCCAGATTCTGAACAATCATGCTTAGACGGTGTCCATAACCGAGACTCAGGAACTCCCGACCCTTCAAGTCCGAGAGCTGGATAGCACCGCCGCGCTCAGACAGCGGATCGTCCGGTGCTGCGCAGGCGTAAAGTTGCTCGTCAAAAAGCTGCATGGATTCGGAGTAGACGTGGTCTTCAGCGGTCGAGATAACGAGATCGAGACGCCCATCATTTAGTTTCTCGTCCAGATCTATCGTGCGCTCCTCCCGGACACTCATTCTCAATTCAGGGTAAAGTCGGTGCAGTTCACGAACCGCACTCGGAAGGAGATAGGGGCCGATCGTTGGCAGCGTTCCAAGCCTGTAGCGTCCAACGACGTCACCAGCAGCTTGCCGAGCGACTGTTTTCATATCCTCGACCTGAGTGAGAATGATACGGGCGCGGCGGACGACCTCTGTGCCAACCGGTGTCATGACAGCTCCGCTACGCGAGCGCTCAATCAGTGTGACGCCTAGCTGCGTTTCAGCATCGGAAATCTGCTCGGACAGGCTTGGCTGACTGACGCTCAGGAGCTCTGCTGCGTCCCTGAACCGGCCGGTGTCTGCTACCGCCACGATATATTGCATTTGTCGAAGGGTGGGTCTCATAGTTCGGAAAAACCTATCAGCTGCGTCGTTACTTTCGATTTGTACGAAGAGGTATATGGAGCGATATTCGCGTCATCACAAGCCCCTCAGGAGACAAACAATGTTACGCCCAATCGACGAAGCTCTCTCGCAGCCCCTTAGCGGCCGATTTGAGTCGGACCGTCAAAATTGCGTCAATGACATCCGCGGAAACGTTCAGGCGGCTGAACAAAGAAAAATCGCATGCGACGCTACACCCTTTCTCAAGCGCAGCCGCCGACGTCGCGCGCGCCGCTCGCTCTGATGGGGCCAAAAGCATCTTATAAGGAGACAACAAATGTCCACGTTCAAGAATTTGATTGCGAGCTTGCGCGAAGACGCACTTGACTTCGCGAAGAGAATTGACCGGCCGGACCAGTCTGGTCGCCATAAATCGACGTTGCCGCCGCTACGAGAGCGCAACGACGCAGATGCCATTTCACGCTGGGAAGGTGAGGGCGGTCGCCGCAAACACCGGAAGGAACGGTTCGATTTCTTCGACGGCTAATCGACCTGGCGGGTAAAGGTCAAAGCCATTCCGCCGGCAGGTTTGATCTGTCTGGTTTAGATGCCTGCTCCAAGAAGGCCGTCAGGCCGTCGGTCGTAGGCGAGATTGAGACTTTCATTCATTCAAGCCGTCTCCGCTAAAATCTGAGATGGCAAATAATCGTACGGCACTGACTACGCCGGAACTCAACTAAAAAAGAGATACAAGATGAGAGATACGCACTCTACAGTACGAAGCGTTTTGGGTGGGGAAATCCACCTCGGCGCAATCGATAAGAGGCTAGCCAATATCAAGCACGAAATCGCTGAGGAACTAAAGCGCCCGGCACCCGACTTTCTGCGCGTGTCAAAGCTTAAACGTCAGAAGCTTCGGTTGAAGGATACGGCCCGTCGCACCCTTAGCGCGGCGACAAAGGCGCATATTCGCCGTTCCTCAGTGTCCGCCCATCTGACCGTTGAAAACGCCCGCAATGACTAAAGTTGTTTCCCGAATTCAGGACTTCCTGAGACTTGAAAGTGCTGCCGGCCTTATTCTGATGGCAGCGGCCCTCTTTGCCATTGCTGCAAATAACACGATCCTCAGCCATTGGTACGGAGCGTTATTGTCCACGCCTGTCGCGGTTCAGCTCGGCGCGCTGGAAATCGCCAAACCCCTTCTGCTCTGGATCAATGACGGCCTGATGGCCGTGTTCTTCTTCCTGGTGGGGCTCGAGATAAAGCGGGAGGTCCTGGAAGGAGAACTGTCGTCCTTTGATAAGGCGGTTCTGCCGATGCTCGCCGCCATCGGTGGCATGGCGGGTCCGGCATTCATCTATGTGGCGCTGAACTGGGCTGATCCTGCGACGCTCCGGGGTTGGGCGATTCCGGCTGCGACAGATATTGCTTTTGCGCTTGGTATCCTGGCCCTGCTCGGAACGCGTGTCCCGGTTGCGCTAAAGATTTTCCTGCTCGCCATCGCAATCATAGATGATCTTGGCGCCATCCTTATTATTGCGCTGTTTTACACAGATCAGCTTTCGCTCAATGCGCTTGGGCTTGCGGCAGCAGGGTTTGCAGCCTTGATTCTCATGAACCGGCTTGGCGTAAAACGCATTGCGCCTTTCGTCCTTGTCGGCGTGTTCATGTGGGTATGCGTCCTGAAGTCCGGTGTGCATGCGACGCTTGCAGGTGTGCTGACAGCGTTGGCCATACCGCTGGCGGCACGTGCGGAGACAGGTCAGTCTCCGCTGCACAAGCTGGAGCATGGATTGCATCCATGGGTCGCCTTTTTGATCCTCCCTGTTTTCGCCTTCGCCAATGCAGGGGTAGACCTGCGTGGCGTTAGTCTCGAAGCTTTGGCAGGCCCCGTCCCGCTCGGCATCGCGCTCGGCCTTTTTGTCGGCAAGCAGCTTGGTGTGTTTGGCTTGACCTATGGTGCTGTCAGGCTGGGACTGGCGCGTTTACCGAGCGGTATCAGCTGGCTGCAGATCTATGGCGTTGCTTGTCTTACCGGTGTTGGCTTCACGATGAGCCTTTTCATTGGTGGATTGGCCTTCGACAGCGCCGCTCAACTCGATCAGGTTCGATTGGGTGTGCTGATGGGATCCGTCGCATCGGGTATGCTCGGCTTCACAATCCTCAGGCTTGCGTGCCGAGCAGAGGAGAAAATTTCGTCTCCAAGGCCGGTGTCAAATCCGGTATAATTTCCACAAAGCCCGCGACTTGATAGTCGCGGGCTTTTACGTATTCCGGAACACGAAGTGGATCTGGTTTCTCGCAGGCCAGAAACCTGGCTTGAACCAAAGACATCATAGAAAATCAGTAGCCGAACTAATTCGGAAAAACCTTTCAGCACGTAAAGAAATATGTATTGGGCCAATTTCAATCGCTCAGACATAAATCCGACATCTGATCATGTGGATCAGTTGATGAAAAGGAAAACACTGTGAAGCTGAGAAGTCTGGCCCTAGGGTCAATTGCCGCCTTTGCGCTTGTGGCTTGTGCCAGTCCGCAGTCGCGTGAAAATGGGACAGCCCCTGATCCGCAGGACTTGCTTGCGATCGCGGCAATGGACCCGGAGGAGTCTGCGGGCATTTGCATCGGTGCAGGGCCTCAAACGCCGCGTGACATCACCAACAAGTCAGGTCTGAACTCCCTATTGTTCGACCTTGCGCCACCACCGCAAAAAATGAATCTCTGCAATATTCACGCCCACAAGAATGCCGAACACAAGGGGCCCGGATTTAGCCTATTTGTGAATTCAGGCGAAACAGGCGGCTATGCCTGTAATGATAGGGATTCGCTTACAGAAGACGAGCTGGCGGACCCGTTTGATGGCGAGGGAGCATTCAAAGGAGTCGCGCCGGGGGACACGATCGAAGTACATTGGGTCTACACATCTTGCGACACGGCTCCAGGTGAAGGCCTAGGCGCCTGCGCGCCGGCAACCTGCAGCAATCCGACACTGCGGGTTGAGGCCCAGACCTTCCTGGTCGTAAATGATCCGAATGCGTTGGACATAAATAGCTTTGACTTTGCCGGCGACCTGCAGGCATCCGGGTTCCATCAGCCTGGCAGCCTTCCGAAGGGAACGGGAGACCCGGTGGTCTTCAGGGGATCGACCACTGGACCGAGCTACAGTCAGTCCACATGTTCGCCCTTGCAGGTGACGTGGAGTGTTCGGCCGCAATGCGCTCGCGTTGATATCAGTTCGCTGCACGAATGGGCGGCGAAGGGTAATGTGTTCAACGAAAGCGAAGCCCATGGCGTACGTCAACTCGTAACCGCGCCGGAATTGCTGGCCCCAATCGAATAGCTCGCGGGCGACCGGCAGGTGAACCAACCCACCTGCCGGTCTGCTCCTTTCATATTTCAGTTCTTTCGAAAGTTTGTGATGACAAGACGGTTCGGAGCTTTGCTAAGCAGCGCATTTATTGTGGCTCTTCCAACACTTGCTCAAACATCCGACCACCAGGTTTGGACCTCAGTTTCCATGACAGGTCTGATCGCGGAAAATTCAAGACTGCTCATCTGGTTTGATGGGCACGCTCGCTTCAGCGAAGATGCAGAAGGGCTTGGTGTGACGATCCTTCGTCCCGGCCTTGGCTGGAAAGTTAATGACAAGGTATCGCTTTGGGGCGGTTATGCGCGCGTCACGTCCGACTCAGGGAGCGGCGACCTTGAAGAGGACCGCTTCTGGCAACAGTCAACATATAGCGTTTCCAAACTTTTCTCTGGGCAAGTGTCCGGCCGGACGCGGCTTGAGCAACGTTGGCGGGACACAGGAGATGATACCGGATGGCGCCTACGCCAGTCTTTCAGGTGGGCGCGCCCACTGGGGTCAGACAATTTGAGTCTCGTTCTTTCGAATGAAATTTTCTGGTCCCTGAATGAAACGGACTGGGGGCAGGGGGAAGGGTATGACCAGAATCGTGCTTTTGCGGGTTTCGCAGTCAAAGTATCTGATCGTTCCCAGTTCGAGTTCGGCTATCTGAACAATCACATTCGGCGACCGGGACCTGATGCTTCAAACAACAATTTGGCAATTTCATATTCATTGCGTCGTTGAGTAGGAGGAGCGGAGGGTGCTGTCAGGCTAATGCGAACCAGTCTCGGATTTTCGCGGAGCAGCAGGTGCTATGCGACAAGAAGGTCGCGCCACTTGCGAAGCGCGGCGTCTCGTTTCTGTTTAAACCGAATTCGGGCGTTGATGTGCCTTTCGAAGTTGAAGTGACTGTGAACTGACGAATGGATTGAGACGAACTTCTGCAAACTTCTCATCCGCCGGAACCGGGACATCGCGCGCTCTCTTCGTCGGAATGGCAAGTGTGAATTTTCGGCGCGATTACTGAGATGCCGCCCTGTTTCTTGGCGACCTTCGTTCCCAATGACTTTCATCGCGGCCCGATAGGACGGGCATTTATCCGTCACCACGATATGCGGATTACCATACCGCCTCATTGCTTTCTTGAGGAATTTCAACGCAGCAGCCTTATCGCGCTTCTTCGTCACATAGGATTCCAATACTTCCCCTTCGTGACCGACAGCACGCCAGAGATTGTGTCGCTCACCTCTGATCTTCACGAAGACCTCA